>ENA-ORDA01000136-ORDA01000136.1-marine-metagenome-genome-assembly--contig:-NODE-136-length-72884-cov-5.213565_pt1 | contig 72884 bp, 63 predicted proteins | sample MGYA00237778_ERZ508506 | MGnify/ENA primary metagenome ERZ508506 (study PRJEB26177, sample SAMN06267891) | marine metagenome | isolation source: Monterey Bay, California, USA | place: Pacific...
CCAGGCCGCCTCCATGGTGTAGGTTGTATCATCTAAATCACTGAGTAAGTCTGCCCATACTTTGGTTTGTGGGAGCTCCCAGCGCGCAAAGTACAGCATGCTCTGGAGCTTGCCTCTATAGAAAGCGGTGTCATCCGAGTGACATTCAGCCGTCAATGCCTGCGCTGCAATCAGCCCTTGACGCAGCCACATCCAACCCACGACCACATGTCCAAAGAACTCAAGGTATTTCGCTGAGTTCGCCATCACTAGGTCAATATCGCGTTCCAGCATACTACCCAGCAGAACCTCAGTAGTGCTCTTGAGATGCCCCAAGGCAGCCTGCAGAGCAATAAGCATAGGCGCACAGTCAGCCACCCCCTCAGCCGCCTCTAGTGTCGATTCAATGGCGCTCAGGCAAGCCTGATACCCCGCCAGACCATTTTGCGGCACCTTCCTACCCAACAGATCGAGAGACTGAATTCCTGTCGTGCCTTCATGGATCGGATTCAGACGGTTATCGCGATACATTAATTCCACGGGATGCTCATTGGTGTAACCCGCGCCACCCAGCACCTGAATAGCAAAGTCGTTGGCTTTAGGCCCATATTCAGAAGGCCAGGTCTTTACTATTGGCGTCAGGAAGTCGAGCAGCTCGAAGGCTCCAGTCCGCCCAACCTCATCGGGATGGGTCTTCCAGTCATCGACCAATTGCGAAGCGAACAAACACAGGCTCCACGCACCCTCTGCGTATGCTTTTTGGGCGAGTAACATTCGTCGGACATCGGCGTGTTCAATCAGCATGACGGGATCCGCCAGAGGATCTTTCGAAGACGCCTTACGACCTTGCGGTCGCTCCTTGGCGTAGTCAAGGCTGTATTGGTACCCTGCCATTGCCAAAGTCGCACCACTGGTACCGACCATCACTCGCGCCTCATTCATCATATGGAACATATAACGCAGGCCTTGGTGCGGCTCTCCCACCAGATAAGCAACGGCTCCCTCCCCCTCCCCAAAATTGAGTGCCGTTGAGGTTTGACCCCGGCCACCCATTTTGTGAAACAAACCGGCCAGCTGCACGTCGTTGCGCGCACCCACCGAACCGTCTTCATTGAGAAGAAACTTGGGGCAAATAAACATTGAAATGCCCTTTACCCCCGGCGGTGCACCTTCAATTCGAGCCAACACGGCGTGAACAATATTGCTGGAAAGCTCGTGGTCTCCGCCTGAGATCCAAATCTTATTACCAAATATCCGATAGGTGCCATCGTCTTGGGCAACCGCCTTGGTACGCATATCAGCAAGGCTAGAGCCCGCCTGAGGCTCTGACAGCGCCATGGTGCCCGCAAACTCTCCTGTGCGTAGTCTGGGTACCCAAGTCTCAATTTGTTCTTCAGAGGCATGTGTTTCCAGCAGATTGGCATTTGCTGCCGTAAGGGCATGAAAACCGTTGGTCGTGCTTGCCGCTGCAGTAATGTAGCCCATGGCGCATGAGGTGACGACTAGCGGTAACTGCATGCCACCCATCTCGTAACTTTGATCAGGACAGATGAGGCCTGCCTCAGCCACCGCGTCGTAAGCAATCTTAATCTCAGGGATCATGACCACCTTTTCACCATCCCAATCGGGCTGATTGAGATCAACGGTCTTACGGATGGGAACGAAATAGTCCTCGGCAATTTTTTCAGCAATATCGAGCGCTGCGTTGAACGATTCACGATTGTGATCTTCGTAACGCTGCCGCGTCGCAAGGGCCTCCACATCAAACATTTCGTACAGATAAAATTCTAGGTCACGTCGAGACAACAATGGTGCGGGCATGAGAGATTCCTAATAGCTACGCTGCAAGTTTTAGTGTGTTGTTTTGGGGAGAGGCAAATGACCTGCAGCCATCATATGAAGGCTGCCTAACCATAAGCGGTCTCCACAAGGAGTGGCGCTCGTGATGTAATTATAGCCCAGTGCCGGATCTTGAAGATTGGCAACCACAGAGCCCTCTAGGTTCACGCCCAAGACAAAGCTGACCGGAGTCGCTGCTGCCTCCTGTAGCGCCTTCGGCAACACTGACACCAACCGCCGGACCAGCGGCCAATGGGCTACCGCATCGACGCCAGCGCGCAGGGAAGGCATAGCAATCCAAAAGGTCTGGTCACCATCAAAATTAATGTTATCGGGCGTTCCTGGAAGGTGCTCTATAAACACATCAGCCGTTCCGGCTTGAGGCCCTTTCAACCAAAATCGTTGAACCCGTCCCAATCCCGTTTCATTAATTAACACATAGGCATCATCAGGGCCTAAAGCGACACCGTTCGCAAAAAAAAGGCCGTCGAGCAAAAGTTCAATTGACTGGGTCTGGGGCGAGTACGCAAATAATCTTCCAGTCATCGATCCTTCATAAAAATCGAGCAGGTTATTGTGAAACTCGAATCCCATTGAGGCGTCAGAAAAATAAATGGTGCCGTCGGCGGCAATGTCGACATCATCAACAAACTGAAGCCGCCTACCCTCGTACTGATCAACCAAGGTTTCAACCTGTCCATCGCGGCCAATCGACAGTAACCCCTGATAGGCATCAGCAACGATTAGCGCGCCCTGCTGGTCGAAGATCATACCCAGCGGTCTACCTTCAGTTTGCGCAAAAAGCGCGGTTTCACCTTGGTCGTTGAAGCGAACAATTCGACCGTCATCCAGCCCGCTGTACAACCAGCCGTCGTTTGAGCAGGCTACATCTTCAGGTCCGAGATCTGGCATGGTCACGGTTTCAACGTTTGCCAAGTTCTGATTTATCGCGAAAACGCCAGTAAGCCCCGGGTTGGGCGGCGCCTGCCAGACAACTGGCACGATAGGGGCAGCAATAAATGACCAGGCTAACCATCCAACCACGACAAATCCCAGCCCTCCCAAGAGCCGCTTTAGTGATGTATTCAAACTCGTATTCTCCTGCGCGATTAAATAGCGGCTGGCTAAACTGCATGGTGCAACGTTTTACAAAGCATGCCGCTTAAGAGTGCCTTACATCCCGTTGGGATAACCGTCCAAATCGACTGCGCCACCGAGCCTAACCGAGCCAAGGGCTTCACCGTAGGCCAAAAGTAACTTCAAGCTGTAATCTGCCCGGTCAACAAAGTAGGAATGGGCCTCGGGGTCGTTCTCCGCGGGATCGGCATTAAAAATCTTGCCAACGTTGCGAACAACTAACTGTTCGGGGATGTAGCACAGGCGATTATTTTTATAACTGCTGGTGCGAAGTTCCGATACAACATAGGCGCCACCATCACCGCCAGAAACCGCAGCTATTAGGGCCGGTTTATGCGCTAGTCCCGACTGAACGTTGCAGAGCAAGAAAAAGTTCTTCAGCGCAGACGTGGCCATACCGTGCCACTCAGGGCAAACCATCACAAAACCATCAGAACTCTGTAGCTGTTCAACCAAACCTGGCAGAAAAGCCCACTGGCCCTCACCACTGCCTAGATTTTCATCCCACAAGGGCAGAGGGTCGTGGGCGAGGTCATGCAACCACGTCTCAGCATTCAATGACTGCAGCTGTTGTTGCAAATAAAGTGCAACTTTTCGACTTTGGGAGTCACGACGATGACTACCCACGACAATGCCAATTTTCAACCTAAATACTCCTGCTCTACACCACACATGATCAAGCTAGCTCTTGTAGCGAATCAGCCAACGCACCGACCAACGATTCCATTTCGGGGCGTTCCATAACAAACATGGGAGCCAACTGAATCGTATCGCCTCCGTAACGCACGAGAAATCCTTTTTCCCACATTTTCATGGCGACCTCGAAGGGCCTGCGTAAAGGTTCGCCCGGATAGGGCTCCAGCGTTATAGCACCGGCAAAACCGTAATTGCGAACATCGGAAACGTGGGGCTTATCGGAAAGCGCATCGTGCAGCAGCGCCTCAAAAAATGGCGCCTCGTCAGCAACCCGCTGCGGCAACGCCTCACCAGTTAAAACATCCAATGCAGCCAGTCCCGCCGCACACGCTACCGGGTGTGCGGAATAGGTGTAACCGTGCGCGAATTCCAACGCATAATCTGGTCCACCGTGAGCCATAAAAGTGTCGTAAATTCCCGCTCGCGCGATAACAGCACCCATGGGAATAGCCCCGTTTGTAATCTGTTTCGCAACGTTGAGAATATCAGGCACTACGCCAAAGGCGTCTGCTCCCGTCATCGCACCGCAGCGACCGAAACCGGTGATCACCTCATCAAAAATCAATAAAATATCATTTGCATCACAAATATCGCGCAGCTTCTGTAAATAACCAACAGGGGGCGGGATAACCCCCGCAGAACCTGCCATCGGCTCGACAATGACCGCGGCTATCGTGGACGCATCATGCAGGGCAATCATTTCGTTGAGCTCGTCCGCAAGCTCTGCACCGTCTTGTGGCATCCCACGGCAAAAGCGATTTTGCGGCAGCATGGTGTGCCGCAAGTGATCTGCCTCCACGCCCTGACCGAAAAATTTTCGATTAGCCGCGATACCGCCGACGGAAATCCCGCCAAAATTAACACCGTGATACCCCTTCATACGCCCGACAAACCGCGTCTTGGTCGGCTGGCCCATTAGGCGCCAATAAGCACGAGCCATTTTCAGCGAGGTGTCAGCCGATTCAGAGCCCGAATTGGTGAAAAACACGTAGTCGAGATCTTCAGGCATTAATCCCTTAATACGATCGGCAAGCTCAAAGGCAGGGGGATGACCAAATTGAAACGGGGGCGCAAAATCGAGAGTATTGATCTGTTGAGATACTGCCGCGCTTATTTCCTTGCGGCCATGTCCCAAACCTGAAGTCCATAGCCCGGAGTGCCCATCTAGAACCTTACGCCCCTTGTCGTCGGTATACCAAACCCCCTCAGCGGACGTAATAATACGAGGATCTTCTTTGAACTGGCGATTACCGGTGTACGGCATCCAATGAGCTTCAAGGGTTTTCCTGTCCATGGTGACTCAACCTTTCATTTAATAGTAGCTAGGAGCCTGGGGTGCTAGTGTAATCAATAAAAACAATAAACCGGCAATTATCAGAGCGATTACCAACGCCAACCCTGTGTTTTTGGGCTTCGAAAGACTAAAACGGCTTTTAGTTTTTCCCCACCACATGGCCCCTATTAACGGTTCTTTTCGGTACAACTGGTGGTAGGTCAGCGCCACCAGATGTAACACTATCAACACCTGCAAAACCAGCCAGTTGAGCTCATGCCACTCAGCGAAAACTCCAGACCACTCGCCCCCCCAAAACATCAATGGGCCTTCAAACATGACATCATCTGTGACAAACAATCCGCTCAAGCCCTGCAAAAAAATAACGAGCAGCAGGATCACCGTTGCCCAGCCACCTAGTGGGTTGTGTCCTTCTCCTTGGTAGGGCCTACCTCTGACATAGGCAACCACCGCCGACGGACTCGCAAGAAACGCTGCGAAACGGGCGCTCTGGCTACCAATGATCCCCCAACAAACTCGTGTGCCAACGGCCACTAGCAGGCTATAGCCCACCCAGCTATGCCAGTCGTAGAGTCCTTCCTCCCCGCTCCACCACATAAACGCTATCGCCAATGGCAAATACCAATGGATAACTCGTACGGCGCGATCCCACAACGGCCACTGCATTCCTGCGAGTGCCTCTTCCTAGGGTGATTGAAGCAAATCGGTTAACCCTGTCACTGACGCCTTAATACTAAGTTCAACAGAGGGTTCGGGTTCAATTTTGAACAAGGGAGAATGATGGGAAGCAACGGGCGGACCACCCGCTGCTGCCCGATCAAAATCGGCTTGATCAGTACCGCCTACCGCAAAATATACTGATGGAATATAAGGGTCTACCGTGAAAAATGGAAAATCCTCGGCACCCATCGCGAGCCGTTGCTCATTATAAAAAATGCCCTCCCCTAAAGTGTCAGTCCACACGCCTCTGACACGCTCCAGCATGGCAATATCGTTGAGTGTTGGTGGCACACCTTCATTTTCGTAGACGATTACCTCAGGCAACATATCACCCGACAAGCCCATCATGCGTCCCGTGTTTTCTGCGACGCGCCTGATCCCGTCAAGTAACAGTGCTCGGTCTGTCGCAGATTCGCTACGTACCGTAATTTGGAGTTTCGCGGCATCCGAAATGATGTTGTGTTTAGTTCCAGAGTGAAATGAGCCCACGGTGATTACACCTGGCCTTCGCGGTGGTAAATTTCGACTTACAACGCTCTGCAATGCCACAACAATTTGTGAGCCCAGTAAAACTGGATCAACTCCAGAATGAGGGCTGGCACCATGTGCGCCAACACCTTTAATCAAGATATCAACCGTGTCAGCGCCACTGTAAGGCGCAGGATCGGCGATTAGCATACCCGTAGGAACCGACGACGTGACGTGCAGCGCCATGGCATAGTCGGGCTGACCAAAACGGCCCCAAATATTGTCTTCACGCATCAAACGCGCCCCACCAACGCGCTCTTCAGCCGGCTGACCAATCAGCATGAGTGTGCCTTGCCACGAATCTCTGCGCTCTGCCATGATTCTTGCGGTCCCCACCAAACTAGTGACATGAACATCATGGCCACAGGCGTGCATGACAAAAACCTCGTTACCATCCCAGTCAACCTGCTTGGCCTTGGACGCATAAGGCAGGCCTGATTTCTCCTCAACCGGCAGGCCATCCATATCAGCTCTAAACATGACCAAAGGTCCCTCTCCGTTTTCAAGCAGCGCGACGATGCCGGTTCCACCAATGCCGGTATGCACGTCGTAGCCAAAGCTCTCCAATTCAGAAGCAAGACGCGCTGACGTTTTGTGTTCCATATGGGACAACTCTGGATTTTGATGCAGCCAGAGGAACAGCTCTTTCAACTCTTGATCGTAAAGTGAGTCAATTCGCGCATCTAGCTCATCTGCAGCACTGAAAGGTGCTGGCAGTAATAAAACGAGGAACAAAGCACCGACAAGGTATCGAATTGACATTAGAATCTCCTGTGACAAACGGGGCAGGTATGCCTGCGAATGGTGTAGACTACGTTTTTTTTTAATCCAGCAACACACTGATCTGCGGGCGAGCCATTGTGACCGGTCAAGTTAGCCACAATCGTCAGGCCTCTGTCATCATGATGATCGAAACTTCGCTGGGTGCTGGCGCCAAGGAACATCAACGTTGAATAGCGACAAAATACGCGAGCGCTTTGGGCACTATGGAGTTGAGCTGCTCGAACAGGATACAAGGACGCGTCTGGCGAGCCTTTATTCCCTCTCTGGTGAGCAACGTATCACGAGAACCTTAGCTCTCACCCGTTTCGAGTTGCCGACTCACCCGGGAGTTGAAGCGCAGGATGCACAAATTCGTTCTGGAGAGAGTATTGGAGCAACACTGCGCAAAGCTGGATGGAGCATTGTTAAAAATGAGACGATCGACTGCCAAGTCACTGCAGGACAGCGCTTTGCATTGTTGGGGGGGGCTACTTTAAGCCCAGAGGACAACGTATTGCTCAGGGTTTATACCTTAAATATTACAAGGCAGGACCTCAGTATTGACTACGCGATCATTGCCGAGGCCTATCATGGAGAGCACATAGCCCCATCGACTGCCCTACCCTCCGCAACCGAGGTAATGCCATCCCTATCAGAGAGCCAGGCCTTGGCCCTCACTGATTTACTCGCAGCAATGCAACAGCGCGATTAAGGTCAAAATTTAAGAGAACCCTAGCCCCGCCAAACCAATGCGAGAGACAGGTCAAAGCCAATCCCCCTAGCCACATTGATAGCCGCTGACTGGTCTGCTTCGCTGCGAGTAGCGACCCACAGGTTAGCGCAGCGAGTGCCCGTCCGGCAGTAAGCCAGAACACGATCACCGCTATCAAATAGTGCGGTCAACGCCGCCAGATCTTGCCCGGGGAAATTCGCGCCATCTATCGGATATCGCGTGAAGTTTACACCCGCGAGCTGAGCAGCCTCTGCCATATCATCCATCGTGGCCTGGCCTGGCACCTCATGGTCTGGTCTGTTGCAGATAACGTGCTGAAAACCCTGAGCTGACAGCTCTGCCATATGTTCAGGCTGAATTTGTCCGGCGACAAAAACAGTCTCGCTGAGCTGAATAATCGGTGTTGTTGCCATCAGCTATTGTTTCCACGATAAATACGATCAAGGCCTTCCCGGAATTGTTCCCCCCAGGCATTCAGTATTCGCTTGGCATCTGCAGTATTCGTAACACTATTACTCCACTGCAAGCGCATAGCGTTTAAATTACGTCGTCGGTCAACGATACGAAATAGCGTTTCTCCGGTCGAAGCATCGGCGACTTCTAGAAACAGCGTCATCTCACCAGACTCCGTCGTGTATGAGCGACTGACCCCGGGACTACTTACGTCGGGCGCCACAACATCAAGATTGATAATGTTGGGCTTTAGCAACAGAGTTCCCGCCGCAGCTTGATCCTCGGGCACTACTGAATAAACGGGCTCCGTCGCAAGAACCGAAAGAAATTCGGTTTCGCAAAGTTCTCCGAGACTTACGCGGATAGCGTCCATATCTGAGTCGTTAATTCGTCGACTTGTAGAGCGTCGAGTAGAGTTTTGATCTCGCTGCCAATTTTTACGAAATGCCACCGTGCAATGATGAACCGCAAAGTTTTCATAATCCCTAATATCGACCCCCGGCTTGGCATAGACCAAGCCAAATTTTGTATCATCTTGCAGCACTAGCCCATCATGAGATATTTCGGGGGTTGTGGGTGACGCGCTGCACCCCACAATCAGTGCAAGCGCAACACCACCCAGTAACGACTGACCCAAACCGAACACTTTATCTTTTAATTTCATCGCTATTCCCCGCGTTGATATGTCTGCAATTTGGCTGCAAATGCTGGCCCGCCTCGGAAGATTCTCTACTCGAGGCTAAGCGGCCTGCCTTGTCGCCTAGACTAGCCCAAGCTCAACAGATAGTAACTCTTTGATTTCCGCTCTGGGATTTTCAGGCACTGTAATTGATGAGCCTATAATTTGCGCCGCAATCCCGAGATACGTCTCAGAGACATCCAGAAGCATACTTTGAGGTAACAGCGCGCTGCCAGCAAAAGCCGCGCGCTCGACCATTCTGTGTTTATCTAGTAATAAATTTCTATCAGGCACCCAATTCAGAAGCGCTTGTCGAAAGCCCTCCTTACTATTTTCTAAAACAGTGCCCTCAGCATAAGCTGCAGCATTCCAAATACGGGACGAATCTGGCGTCCCCACCTCGTCCATATAAATTAACTCGCGAGTGCCCTCAACGCCCGTCGCATAGCCAAACTCGAATTTGGTATCTACAAAGAGCTGACCTAATTTAGACAGACGATCGGCGATGACGGCGAAGCCCTCGCGGAGTAATTGTTCGTAATGATCAATGTCTTCTGGTTGTTCAAATCCCAGTTGCGACCAGTGACGCTCTATGTCTGCGCGGGTAATATTGACATCGTCGATCGCCGCGATGCCCTCCAACCCCTCTAACACTCCCTTGCTCGAGGGTGTTATTAACACCTCTCCTAATCGTTGATTTTCAGCGAGATGATTTGGCAAATCGTTCCCACAAAAGACGCGCTCACCTTTGGCGTAGGCGCGCCAAAGCGACCCAGTAATGTATTGACGAGCAATGGCCTCAATTTTTACCGGCTTAGCCCGCTGAACGACCCATACGAGGGGGTGTGGCGCCTCAAGGATGTGACTACGGGCAAGCCCAGCCTCTGCAAAAGCGTTAAACCATTCGAGTGACACCGCGTTGAGCGCCGCTCCCTTTCCTGGCACCCCGTTCAAGCCACCTTCAGCCCGCCAAATGCAATCAAAAGCAGATAAACGATCGGAGACGATAAGAATAGCAAGTTCGGCATCGTGAGAAACGGGGTAATTTCTTTCCTCGATCAATCGACGACTATCTTCTGGTTTTAACCAGTAAACCGATCGCACTTTCCCTGAGTGCACCGCCTCGTCAGTAGGCACATTAAAATCGTCGTTACGCTCTAAAAATTGAGCACTCATGGTGTCTCAGCCTCAGTTAGAGCCCCAGTGGTCTCGCCGCTAGACATAGGCACGAAGCCCCACCGCGTCTCGAACTTGCTCTAACAGTGCTTTGCTTTTTGGACGCAACCGCTGCGCTCCTGCCTGCAACACCTCTTCAACTTGCATAGGCTTCGCCATTAACTCGTTATAACGTTCTCTGGCTTCGGCCAGCTCACCGTTAACCAGTTCGAACAATTGTTTCTTCGCATCTCCCCAACCAATACCGCCCTCAAAGTCGGCGTACATTCTTGCCCGCTCGTCATCACTTGCAAACGCTGACCAAATTTGAAACACCGTAGACTCTTCAGGAATTTTTGGCTCCCCCGGCTCCAGCAGGTTGGTCTTTATTTTATTGATGCTCTTTTGCAGCTGCTTAGGCGTGCCAAACAAAGGAATGGTATTGCCATAACTTTTGCTCATCTTACGTCCGTCAAGGCCCTGAAGCACGGCAACGTGCTCACCTACAACGGCCTTAGGTAACGTGAAAATATTCGAAAAATTGTGATTAAACCGCTGCGCGATATCCCGTGCCATTTCCACGTGCTGAATTTGATCTCGACCCACCGGTACATCGTGAGCATTAAAAATGAGAATATCTGCAGCCATCAATACAGGGTAGGAAAACAGCCCCATTGTGACGCCAAAATCAGGATCCTCTTCGGCCTCGCGATTACTTTGAACCGCGGCTTTGTAAGCATGGGCACGATTCATTAAACCCTTCGCTGCGTTACAGGTGAGTATCCAAGAGAGCTCGGTCACCTCTGGGATATCAGATTGTCTATAAAAGTGTGCCTGCTCGGCATCTAAACCCGACGCCAGCCAGGTTGCAGCGATCTCAAGGCTTGATTGTGCAACCACGGCAGGGTCATGGCACTTAATGAGGGCGTGGTAATCGGCGAGAAACAGGTAGGCATCTACTTCTGCTTCTCGCGAGGCAAGTACCGCGGGACGAATAGCCCCCACATAGTTGCCCAAATGTGGCGTTCCAGAGGTTGTAATACCGGTAAGCACGCGTCTGCGTGTCATGTTAATTCTCCAAGCAAGCGTCAGGCGACGCGATTGTAAAACGCAGTGAGCAATGACCCTAGGTAATCGACATCTGCGGTGCCCGCTAATTCGCGGATTGAATGCATCGCAAGTGTTGGCACACCCAAATCAATGGTCGTAATCCCTGTCTCGGCCGCAGTAATCGGTCCAATTGTACTGCCACATCCCATATCTGAACGAACAACAAAGTGCTGCAGTGGCACTTGCGCTCGCTCCGCTAGCAAGCGCAGCAGCGCAGAACCTTCACCCGATGTCGCATAACGCTGGTTACGATTAATTTTTACGACAGGCCCATGATTCAGAAGCGGCCCATGCGCCTCATCGTGGCGATCGCTAAAGTTTGGATGTACCGCATGAGCATTATCTACCGATAACATTTTCGATCGCTCGCGCAAGCGACGGCTCGCAGCTGCCGTACCGGTAATCGAGTTCAATACATCGACCAGCATGGGACCCTGGGCTCCAACCGCCGATGTACTGCCCACTTCCTCATGATCATTACAAACAAGCAGCGACCACTGCGCAGGGTCTGCAGCGAGCAACGCCAGTAGACCAGCATGACAACTCAACAAATTATCCAACCGCGCTGAAGCCAGAAACGCCTCATCAACTCCCACAAGACCTGCAGGCTGGCAGTCATACAGCGACAATTCAAAATCAAGAATGCGCACCGAGCCTTCTTCCGGATACTGGGCGCTTACTTGATCAGCGAGCAACACCGCCCAATCAATGCTAGAACCATCCGCTGTGGGTAGCCCCGCGATAAGCGGCAAGATATCGGTTTGGGGATTAATACTTCGGTTTTTATTAGCCTCGCGATCAAGATGAATTGCCAAGCTGGGTATTATTGCAATCGGCCGCTGAAAATCTATCAAGCGGGACTCTAATTCACCCTCAGAGTTTTCAAAAGAAACGCGCCCTGCAAGCGATAAATCCCGATCAAACCATGGGTTGAGTAGCGCTCCACCATAAACATCAACCGCCAACTGGTGAGTGCCCGAGCGTTTTTTTAACGGGTTAGGTTTTACCGAAAGGTTGGGACTATCCGTATGGGCCCCAATCATGCGAAGCCCTTCTTCACAAGCACCCACTCCCGCTCTAAACGCGATAATTGAGCTATCGTTCGCTGTAACAAAGTAACCCTGCCCCGCTTCGAAAGTCAGGTCATCTAACTGTTTTACCGCTTTGAAACCTGCGTCCACAAGCCGCCTGCTCAGAGCAGCGACTGCATGAAAAGGTGACGTTGCTTCTCCTAAAAAAGCCCGCAAATCATCAAGACGCTCAGACATAAACCACTCCAAAAATCATGAAAGGATGATGACCACCACTAGCCCACAGCCCAAAATCAGGCGATACCATACAAACGGCATGAGGCCAATACGATCAAGAATACCGAGAAACAGTGCAATGGTAGCGTAGGCACTGAGGCCCGCCACCAGCATAGCGATCAAAAGTTGGCTGATAGGTGCCGTTGTAGTTTCACCGGTAGACCACGTAAACGCCATAAAGCCCATTGCCATCAAAATAACAGGGATAGACAATAAAAAAGAGAATCGAGCTGACGTGGCTAAGTTGTAACCCAACATCAAAGCGGCCGTTATAGTGACCCCTGATCTGGAAACACCAGGGACCAGCGCCATGCTCTGTGCTAAACCAATGAAAAAGGCATCGCGCAGGGAGATCGCGCGGTGGTTCGAGTGAGACTCCGCAGAAGTCATTCGTGCGGCCAAGCCCATCAAAATGCCAAAGAACAACGTGGTGAAGGCTATGACCGGCAGGTTCCGCAAACTCCCTGAAATGATTTCATTGAACAGCAGTCCTACCAATACCGTGGGAATTGTTGCCGCCGCCAGAAGCCAGAGCTCGTTGTCACCACTGCTCCTAAATGCCGCACCTGATGCCAGAGTACCCAATAGCGATATGAGGTCTGCTCTGAAGTAAATCATGACAGCGAGTAACGTGCCGCCATGAACAAACACATCAAAGAGCAGACCCTGATCACTCCAGGACAACAACTGCGCCGGCAAGACCAAGTGGGCTGAACTAGAAATAGGCAGAAATTCGCTCAAACCTTGAATGAGGGCCAATAAGATAGTCTGCGTCCAATCAAGCACGGCGAGGTTGCTCCGCTAGTTTCTTCCAACCAATATCGGTTTGCACGTATAGGGGCTGAAGGTGTTCAGCCGGAAGGCTAGGACACCGGCCGGGGTTCTCAAGCACGTATTGAAGCGCTGCCAAAGCCCTGGGACGCACCATAGGCGAGAGATCTGTCTCCCCAGGCAAACTAGCATTGAGCTCTTGCAGGACCGAGGCTGCCGCAGAACCTACAATGCGCACTGGTTGGCTACCGCACTCGGAAACCTTTGCGACAAGATATTCAGACATACCCATGCAAGGCTCAGTCACCGGCTCAAAAGCACCCCTGCGGCAATCGAACAAGCGCCAGTAAAACTGACCCGTCTGCGCCGCAATAGTGCTGAGTAAATAAACATCCAGCGGTTCTTCCTCATCACGCGCGGCCAATGCTTGGGACATTAAAGAGCAAAAAGGAATAACCGGCACGTTTAATGACCACGCCAAACCCTGCGCAACCCCCGTGGCAACACGTAATCCGGTAAAGGATCCTGGTCCAACACCACAGATTATTCCTTCTATTGCAGTCAGAGCCTGTCCCGCCATAACCTCATCTAACATTGCCAAAATATGGCGGTTATGGGCTCGAGGAAGAAGCTTATGACAATCCACAGTATGCTTCCCCATTACGCAGGCGAGGGAACAGGCATCTGTTGAAGTATCTAAGGAAAGTAGCGCCGGCATGGAAAACCGCAGAACATCCGTGGGACAATTCGACATGATCCCACAGTCCCTACCCAAATTGCATCGTTCAGAGTTCACACTTGGCATTCTTGCCGGCGGCTCTGGTATACGAGCGGGTCAACGAGACAAGGGGCTAATGGTTGCAAATGGAAGAACACTGCTGCAGAGGAGTTTGGAAGCCTACGGTACTGGCTTCAACGAAGTTATTGCCTGCTGCCGAGACAATGCGTGGTTCTATTCTCAATTTTCAAATCGCGTGCTCTGCGACGTAAAATCAGGACAGGGCCCTCTACAGGGGCTTAGTGCCCTGCTGAGTGCTACTGAGACAACCTATCTTGCTGTACTTCCCTGCGATCAGTACAGCCTCTCTCCAAATTGGTTCGAGCAGCTCAGCTCAGCCCTCAGCCCAACTGTAAAGGGAGTATTTGCCGTCGACGAAGGCAGGCACACACCCTGCTGCGTTCTCCATCGAGATGCACAGTTGCAAATTAATACCTTACTTCAGCAAAGCAAGCGTTCGTTGATGGCACTGCTTGACTGTGATGGGCTTGAACTCATGACGGTACCCGGCGCGGGCATGGACATCGACCATACGCAAACACTCCAGAGCAATTTCCAAAGCCCTGAACCGTGAGAACCGCTTAACGCATAAAAAAAGCCGACTTACGCCGGCTTTTTTTAATTCACAAAGAATCTACTTCTTCTTTGCTTTCTTCGCTGGCGCTTTTTTAGCGGGCGCTTTCTTGGCTACTGCCTTTTTCTTGGCAGGTGCCTTTTTCGCGGGAGCCTTTTTAGCGACTGCTTTTTTCTTTGCAGGCGCCTTCTTGGCTACTGCTTTTTTCTTTGCAGGTGCCTTCTTGGCTACTGCTTTTTTCTTTGCAGGCGCCTTCTTGGCTACTGCTTTTTTCTTTGCAGGTGCCTTCTTAGCCGCAGCCTTTTTAGCAGGCGCTTTTTTCGCAACGGCTTTTTTAGCCGGCGCTTTTTTCGCTACTGCTTTCTTTTTTGCTGGTGCCTTTTTAGGTGCCGCTTTCTTTTTAGCTGGTGCTTTCTTTGCTGCTGCCATGCCAATCTCCAACTGTGTAGTAGTACGTACGTTTGCAAACTAACAATGTTTATTTTTAATGACAAGTAATTGCTGTAAGAAAAAGCTCAGTTCTGCAATAGTTTTTTTATCTCTGCGGAAATATTTTCGACGTTACCGACACCATGAATCTTATGATACGCGGGTCCGTCAAGCTTCTGATAAAAATCAACCAGCGGTCTCGTTTGCTGCTGATAAACATCAAGACGCTTTCGAACCGTTGCCTCTTTGTCGTCATCGCGCTGTATCAGCATTTCACCTGTTGCATCATCAACGCCATCAACCTCGGGCGGATTGTGCACAAGATGATAAATGCGACCACTTGCAGGATGAACGCGTCGCCCACTTAGGCGCCCTACGATCTCCTCATTGTCGACTGCAATTTCTATGACATGATCGACACTAATGTCGGCATCTACCATTGCCTGTGCTTGAGGAATCGTTCTGGGGAAGCCATCGAAAAGGCAGCCTGTTACGCAATCAGGTTGCTGCAGTCGGTCTTTAACCAGACCTATGATTAGCTCGTCAGAAACTAACCCGCCAGCATCCATAATACTTTTCGCCTGTAACCCTAACTCGGTACCTGCCGCGACAGCAGCACGCAACATATCACCCGTAGAGATTTGAGGAATATCAAATTGCTCACACAGGAACTTCGCTTGAGTGCCCTTTCCAGCGCCAGGTGCGCCTAGGAGAATAATTCGCATGGGGACTTCCCTTTTTTTATAAACACGTAGATTTCGGTTCGGCGACCGCCCCACGACCGCCAGCCCTGCCCTTAATGGGAGGGCCAAAAGTACACAGCCTGAGCATCGGTTACAAGCGCTATTGCCTGCTTTTAGCTGACTGCCAGCGCGCTTCCATTTGAACACTCGACTCATTGCTCAATGAGCTGCCATCTTTTACTGCGGCTGCTTCCATATCATTAAAGCGGCTCTCGAATTTTTCATTGGCGTGTCGCAGCAGGTTTTCCGCATCGAATCCGAGATGGCGAGCGGCATTAACAGCGGTAAAAATGAGATCTCCTAGCTCTTCCGCCATAGCCTCATCGGAGTTGTCGCCCACAGCCTGTTGAAATTCGGACATCTCCTCCTCGAGCTTCGCCAGCACCCCCTCCAAACTCTGCCAGTCAAAGCCTACGGTAGCGGCTTTTTTTTGAAGCTTTTGCGCTCTACTCAGTGCCGGTAACGCTTTAGGAACATCGCTAAGGCTACCCGAAGCTTTGCCTTCGCGTCGTTCTTCGCGTTTGATCGCTTCCCAGTTTGCCTTGACCTCCTCAGTCGTCACCGCCTCCAATACCCGACCCTCGATAACACCATCTGCAAAAACATGTGGATGGCGCCGCAACAATTTACATGCAATGCCATGGACTACAGCATGAAAGTCGAAGGCATCGAGCTCTCTCCCCAACTCACTGTAAAACACCACTTGAAACAGTACGTCACCCAACTCCTCTGCGACATGAGGTAGATCGCCCTGTTCAATGGCATCTACCAGTTCGTAGCATTCTTCAAGGGTATGCGGAATAACGCTCGTAAATGTTTGCTTTGTATCCCACGGACAACCATCTGATGGATCTCTAAGGCGCTCCATGATCCGCAACAAATCGGAAATTCCAAATTGGCCAGGCTTTTTAGAAATAGATAATCCACTCATTACTCTACAACCCTCTTCGCAGAAATCACGTTGTCGAGCTGGTGCAACTTTGCCAATAACTCCATGAGTGCATCGATCGTTGATACCTCAGCGCGAAGGCGCATATGGGCAGTATTGTTGTCTGGATGGCTCTGCGTATTAATCGAAGTCACATTCGCCGATGCCTGGGCTAGAACTAATGTTACGTCGGCCAACAGTCCCTGCCGATCATAAGCTGTAAGTTCAATGTCGACAGGAAATAGCTCGACAGCGGCGGCGCCCCAGTTGACTGCAATAATGCGCTCGGGATACTCGTCGTGTAATGCCAAAAGCCGGGCACAATCTGCCCTGTGTACCGTTACGCCACCAGATCGCGTGATGTAGCCCTCAATACCATCCCCCGGCACAGGCAGGCAGCAGCCTGCAAACTGGGTCAATAAATTACCAACACCGTCCACCCTCGCCGCACCTTCTGATGCAGCTTGCTGCGGATGAATAGCCCATTCAGGGTGCAGGACGCTATCTGAGTGAGTAACGCTTTTTGCGACCCGAAGGACCTGTTTAGACGTGAGATCTCCAGACCCCACTGCAGCAAACATATCGTCCACGGCATCCAGGCCAAGCGCACCAGACATCGCCTTGTAGTCTAGCGAGGTGAGCGCCAGTCGAGCACACTCTCGCTCTACCAACTCACGTCCTGCGGCTACATTATCGTCACGATTCTGAGACTTAAACCATTGCTGAACGCGATTACGCGCACGCGCTGTCCGTAAAAAACCGGAGGACGACGACAACCAATCTCTGCGAGGCTGCACTGTGCTTGCTGTCAAAATCTCAACGCGCTCGCCGGTTCCAAGCACGTAAGTCAAAGGCACCAAGGTGCCGTTTACCCGAGCGCCTCTGCAACGATGTCCAACTTCGGTGTGAACATGATAGGCAAAGTCCAATGGAGTTGCCCCATGAACCAAGCTCACCACATCGCCTTTGGGAGTAAACACATAAACACGATCTTGTGCAGAGTCGAAGGTGAACTGCTCAGCAACCACCTCATCGTCACCCACCGTCTCGTGCCATTCTAAAACTTGTCTGAGCCAGCTGAGCTTTTCTTCGTAAGTATCCGGGCCTGCACCATGAGCCTCGCTAGCCTTGTATCGCCAGTGAGCGCAAACACCTAACTCGGCTTCCTCGTGCATCTCCTCAGTGCGGATTTGCACCTCTAGTATTTTTCCCTCTGGCCCAATAACAGCTGTATGCAATGACCGATAGCCATTTTCTTTAGGGCTGGCGATATAGTCATCAAACTCATTGGGTATATTTCGCCACATCCCATGCACGACACCTAGGGTCTGATAGCAAGCTGCTACATCATCGACCAAAATCCGCAGAGCTCGAATATCATGCACTTGGGAAAAGCCAATACCCTTACGCTGCATTTTTCGCCAAATGCTATAGATATGTTTTGCTCGGCCTGTAATTTCAAACGCCAATTCAGATTGGGTCAATGTTTGCGTCAACTGTGCATTAACACGCGCAATAAAACTGTCTCGATCCTGCCGCCGCCCATCGAGTAGGCTGGCAATTCTGTGGTAGGCATCTTTATTGGTATACCGAAAAGACAGGTCCTCCAACTCCCATTTCAAATGCCCCACGCCCAGCCGATGCGCTAACGGCGCATAGACATTAAAAACTTCCCAAGCAATACGCTGCTGTCGATGCTCTTCAGCTCCCTTTAACCCACGCATTGCGACCGTACGCTCCGCCAGCTTGATCAGGGCAACGCGCACATCGTCAACGATAGCGACCAGCATTCGTCTTATATTGATATTGGGTGCTGCAGACTGGCCTAAGACAGGAACATCACTTAAGTCAGTCAAGTCACTAACTGCCGCCATGCGCAACACACCATCGAGAAGGCTCGCGACTTTGTCGCCAAAACGGTGTCTCAGCGTATCAATAGAAATGACCTGTTGCCGCACTGAGCGATACAGGAAGCCCGCTATTAAAGCATCAGGGCCAAGCCTTAGTTCAGCAAGAATTTGCACTGTTTCAAGACCTACCGACAAAACGTCGGCGTCACCGGCCCAATCCATAGTTCCCTGAGATTGCTCAGAGCCCTGTTCACGCAGCAACACGAAGGCATCGATGAGTCGGTTTTGGTCAAGTGTGTCGAGGGGTGTAGCAAGACCCGTAAGCCAATTTGCAAAACTCGCCTGATCTAGACTTTCCGTTTCAAGTAAAGCTCTGACTTGCACCATAGCATCACCCCTTCAAATTCCGTAAACACCCGTCGAAAGATAGCGATCGCCTCGATCACAAACGATCGCGACAATGGTTGCGCCCTCAACTTCCTGACTGACTTGCAGTGCAGCACTGATTGACCCCCCGGAAGATACTCCAGCAAAAATCCCCTCCTCACTGGCGAGCCGGCGCATCATAACTTCGGATTCCGCCTGAGAGATGTCAATGGTACGGTCGACCTTCGCTGACTGAAAAATTGTTGGCCGATACGCCTCTGACCAACGCCTTATTCCTGGGATCTGAGAGCCATCTTGAGGTTGTAAGCCAATGATCTCAATGTCGGGATTTTGTTCCTTTAAAAAGGCTGAGACTCCCATGATAGTTCCCGTGGTGCCCATCGAGCTAATAAAGTGCGTTACTTGTCCACCGGTCTGACGCCAAATTTCTGGTCCGGTGCCACGGTAATGCGCCAACGGGTTATCAAAGTTTCCAAACTGATTAAGAACCGTGCCCTCTCCTCGAGCCTGCATCGCCTCCGCCAGGTCTCTTGCACCCTCCATACCCTCCTCTCGACTCACCTGAATAAGCTCGGCGCCATAGGCAGCCATCGCCAATTTTCGCTCCGAACTCATATGAGCCGGCATAATCAAGCGCATATGGTAGCCCCGAATCGCAGCAGCCATAGCCAGGGCAATTCCCGTGTTACCACTGGTCGCCTCAATCAACGTATCCCCAGGTCGAATATCGCCCCGCGCTTCAGCCTCAACAATCATACTCAACGCGGGCCTATCCTTCACAGAACCTGCGGGGTTATTGCCCTCGAGTTTACAGAGCACATGGTTACTGGAGTTCTGCGTCAGCCTCTGCAAACGTACTAACGGGGTTTCCCCCACAACACTCTCAATCGTGGGGTACGAATTTTCAGCGGGATTCATGTACCTTCCTTTACTGTTACCGTCTGTGACGCAGAGACAGTTTACTGGTCAGCGGGTGCATGCTGCACCGGGTTCTTAGAAGGCTCTTCTCGCCACCTGAAGGCCTGTAGCAACTTACGACTGTTGAGGGGACGATCGCCCAGTTGCAGCTGCAATGCGAGTCGAGTCAAATCTTTCAGGCTTTGCCGGTTAGACCCATCGAGACCGTCTCCGTTAAATAACCAGTCTGCCATATTCAACAGTTGATCTCCCTGCAAGCGACCCTCTTTTTTCCAAGCATCGTCAAACCCAAAAGCCCTAGGTAAAAAGCCCGCCGTGGGGTCATACAGATAAGCATTGGCAGCCTCAATGGGGTCATTGTTTGCATCTACATCGAACCGAAGCCCGTATCCAAGCTCCTCAAGTAGCATGAGCTCAAATTTTCGTAAATCCAGTTCAGCCTCTGTAGCGACGAGCGCATCGATGGTACCGCCGTAGAGGGCAAATAACGTTGGGCAGCTCACAAATTTCGGCAGCAAACGCACCAGCAGCTCGTTGAGGTAGAAGCCACTAAAAACGCGCTCACCGGCCAACTCAACACCGGCGCCGGCCAATTCGAGCCGGCTGAGGGTTTTTAATTCACCGCGTCCGCTCGTGGCAACCAATAAAGGCGTAAAAGGCTGCAGGACACCTGCAAAACTTCCCCCTCTCGCTTTTCGCCTCCCCCCTTTTACTACCGCCGATATGCGCCCCGAATTGAGTCCCAATATATCAACCAAAAATCCACTATCGCCATAGTTACGCCGGTGTAATAACCAGGCAGGCTCCAACTCGTTGGCCATCGCTCAGATGCCGTCCTCAAAGCCCAGGCTCCGCAGCGCACGCTCGTCATCAGACCAACCGGATTTAACCTTTACCCAAAGCTTAAGCATGACCTTGCCAGAAAAAGCCATTTCCATATCTTTTCTGGCCTCGGTGCCAATTGACCTCAATCGACTTCCTCCCTCGCCGATAACAATCTTTTTCTGCCCCTGTCGTTCAACATAAATCAGCGCATCAATTCGCAGCAACTTACCATCGAGCTTAAAACTCTCAATTTCTACAGCAGTGGTGTAAGGCATTTCATCCCCTAGCTGTCGAACTATTTTCTCCCGGATTAACTCAGCTGCAAGAAAACGTTCAGAGCGATCAGTGACCTGATCCTCAGGGAAAAAATGTACGCCTGAGGGCATTTTATTGCGAATGTAGGTCATCAAAGCTGGCAAGTTCGCCTGTCGAAGTGCTGAAATAGGGAATATAGCGTCGAACCCGTACTTGGCCCGAATAGATTCCGTCCAAGGTAATAGGACCGCTTGATCTTCAAGACGATCAATTTTATTGATTACGAGGGCCACTGGAGTTTCGGTGTGCTGTAGCGCTTCAAGCACCAAATCGTCCTCAGAGGTCCATCGATTTCGGTCAACGACAAAAAGAACCAGGTCAACATCGGCTAAGGCACTGCTGGCAGCCCGATTCATGTAACGATTAATGGCCTTGCCCTGCTCCAAGTGCATGCCCGGAGTGTCAACAAATACGACCTGGTCTCCGCTGTCGGTATAAATACCCATGACCTGGTGACGAGTCGTTTGAGGCTTCCTCGAGGTAATGCTTATTTTTTGGCCCAACGCATAATTGAGAAGCGTAGATTTCCCCACGTTGGGTCGGCCGATAATAGCCGCATACCCGCAGCGCTGTTCCCCATCAGTCATTGCCTAGCTCTCCTATCGCAACGGAGGCAGCCTGCTGCTCTGCATTTCTACGACTAGAACCCCGCCCCGAAAAAGCATTTTTTTGCCCTTTAATTAAACAGACCACTTCAAATTCCTGTGCATGATCCGGTCCCTCGACGCTCACCAAATCATAGCTGGGCAGCGGTAAATTCCTTGCCTGTAACCATTCTTGAAGCAACGTTTTGCTGTCCTTGTCTCCATCCACCTGAAGCTCTCCCAGCGCGTCTGCAAACCAATGCAATATCACGGGAGCGGCATTGTCGTAACCAGCATCAAGCAACATTGCGCCGGCAATAGCTTCTACCGTGTCAGCTAGAATACTGGCCCGGTGTCTGCCGCCGCTTTTACGTTCGCCGACCCCGAGAGTCAGGCACTCACCCAAAGCATACTTTTCGCCCAGGGCCGCCAAAAACGTGCCGCGCACAAGCTTTGACCGGAGTCGGGTCAACTGACCTTCACTCGCCTTCGGAAACTGTGAATACAAACGTTGTGCGATGACATGGTTGACGAAGGAATCGCCGAGAAACTCTAGCCGCTCATTGTTGGTGCGACCTGCACTCCGATGAGTGAGTGCCAGCTTGAGGATTTGGAGATCCTGGAAACTGTAGCCCAGGCGATTTTGCAGACTCAGCAGCTGCGGTGACTGGCTGGACAGACTCAATTCCCATCCACTTTAAAAATCAAATCTTCGAAATTCATGACGCCATCAACGATCCAAAACAGTGGAAACCGGACTTCGTAGTTCGCATCAATCACGATTTTGTTTCGCTCCCGGTAAATCTCGATGTCTCCAGCATCAATGACGTAAACCTGCGACGTTTGCAGCAACTTACGAATGCGAGTTCGAACCTCTGCCGTGCTTTGGGTTTGAGGATCGAACTCATCGACTGAGCGCTCTACAATATCTTTTACCGTCAAATACTCTAAGTATGATGGGGCAATCCTCAGGACTATAACCAGCGCCCCGCCAAAGACCAGCACATATAGAAGGAATCCCCAGGCAGTGAGTCCACCCTGACGCGTTCTAGTTGTTGGTGATTTACTCATGCGTACCCCTCGCTTCAGTCAATCGACCCGACACGACCGAAAGACGGAATAGAGAACAGTGACTCCCAATGCATCCAAATCGCCACGGCCTGCCCAACAATATCTCGTTCTGGAACCTGACCCCACACCCGGCTATCGCTAGAGTTGTCGCGATTATCGCCCATCATAAAGTAATGGCCAGCTTTTACCGTGGCAGAAAAATCTCGTGACGGGCGCCGCTGATCTATCTGCATAAGGTAGCTATCTGCGCCGACAGACTCAAGACCAACCTCGTAACGCGAGCGACCCTCTGGAACCGTGGCCAGCCACTCTCTCGGTACAGGCTCACCATTGACTGTAATGACCTTGCCTCGATACTCAATACGGTCCCCCGGCACGCCTATCACACGTTTAATGTAATAGGTCTCGTTCTGATGGGGAGGGAAAAAAACCATAACGTCGCCGCGCTCTGGCTTGCCAATAGACACAACCTTAGACCGCGCCACTGGGAGCCTTAACCCGTAATTAAATTTATTGACCAAAATGAAGTCCCCGACCTCAAGTGTCGGAACCATGGAAGATGACGGAATTTGAAAGGGCTCAAAAAGAAAGGAGCGAAGTACGAAGACAAAGGCAAGTAAGGGGAAAAATGAACGGGCGTACTCGACAATAGCCGGCTCTGAAGCAGTTTCAGCAAAAGATGACCGATATTTTTGAGCGTCTCCAGCGTCGGCCTGATCCCATTTTGGGTACTGCCGCTTCAAATCTGCAACTCTGCTCCTTCGAGGCCCCGCTGCAAAAATTGCGTCCAGAGCCCATATTAGACCACTGCCCGAAACCAGGATTAAAAGAATTAGCGGAAAATCGATATTCACATTTGCTCCACTGCAATCACACTTAATTTAACTATCGACCTGCAGAACCGCCAAAAAAGCTGACTGAGGAATTTCTACGTTCCCCACCTGCTTCATGCGTTTCTTTCCAGCCTTCTGCTTTTCCAACAGCTTTTTCTTACGAGTCGCGTCTCCACCATAACACTTGGCAGTTACATTTTTCCTAAGCGCCTTAACCGTCTGTCGTGCGACGATTTTGCCTCCCACGGCCGCCTGAATAGCAACGTCAAACATTTGTCGAGGGATGAGCTCTTTCATTTTCTCTGTCAACACGCGGCCTCGGCCCTGAATATGATCGCGATGCACAATAACCGCCAATGCATCAACGCGATCGCCATTAATCAGTACATCGAGCCTTGACAGAGGCGCCGCTTGGAAACAATGAAACCCATAATCTAACGAAGCATAGCCACGACTCACTGACTTCAAGCGGTCAAAGAAATCGAGAACAACCTCAGCCATGGGAATATCGTAGATAAGCTGCACCTGTTTGCCTAAGTACTGTAAGTCTACCTGCGACCCCCGCTTATCGATGCACAATGTGATGATGTTACCTAGAAACTCTTGGGGCGTCAGAATAGTGCAACGTGCAATCGGCTCGCGCATTTCCTGAATTTCACCAACATCCGGCAATTTAGACGGGTTGTCGACATTAATGACGCTGTCATCTTTTGTAACAATCTCGTAAATCACCGTGGGTGCTGTGGTGATCAAATCCAGATTATATTCACGCTCTAATCTTTCCTGAATGATCTCCATGTGCAGCATGCCCAAGAAACCACAGCGGAAGCCGAACCCCAGAGCGTCCGAGGTCTCGGGCTCATAAAATAGCGACGCGTCATTGAGGGTCAGCTTTCCCAGAGCGTCTCGAAAGTCTTCGTAATCATCAGACGAGACTGTGAAGATGCCCGCGTAGACTTGGGGCTTTGCTTTTTTGAATCCAGGCAAGGCCGGGGTATCTGGGTGAGCAACCGAGATTAAGCTGTCGCCAACTGGTGCGCCCTTAATGTCTTTAATACCGGCAACGATGAATCCCACTTCCCCTGCAACCAAAGCCCCCGTTTCTGTCCTACGTGGCGTAAAGACCCCCACCATATCCGCCTGATGCTGTTTGCCACTCGACTTAACAATGAACTTGTCTCGCTTTCGCAAAGTACCTTGGGTCACCCGAACCAACGAAACGACACCTAAATAATTATCAAACCAGGAATCGATAATTAGTGCTTGGAGCGGAGCTGCCCGGTCACCTTCTGGCGCAGGAATGTTTTTTATCAGGTACTCCAGCGCGTCTTCAATACCCAGCCCGGTCTTCGCGCTGACGGGACAGGCATCTTCTGCCTCAATGCCAATAATTTCTTCAATTTCTAGCTTGACCGTATCGGGGTCGGCTTGAGGCAGATCCATTTTATTGAGTAGGGGCAGCACCTCTAATCCTTGCTCTATCGCGGTATAGCAATTAGCTACCGACTGAGCCTCGACCCCCTGCGCCGCATCAACAACCAGCAGAGCACCCTCACACGCCGATAATGATCGCGACACCTCGTAGGAAAAGTCCACGTGCCCCGGCGTATCAATAAAATTGAGCTGATATTCCTCGCCGTTCTGCGCCTGATACATCAAAGTTACGCTCTGAGCCTTGATGGTAATGCCACGCTCACGCTCGAGTTCCATGGAATCCAGTACCTGAGATTCCATTTCGCGGTCCGACAGGCCGCCACAATGCTGTATGAACCGATCAGCTAATGTAGATTTGCCGTGATCGATGTGCGCAATAATTGAAAAATTGCGGATATGACTTAGTTCAGTCACGCGCTGGATTCCCGATAATGCCGAGCCGGAATCGGCTCAGAAAAGCGCGGCATTCTAACCCACCGCGCTTCAGGATGCATTGACCGTTGCTGCAACTGCAAATTATTGTTCGGCTTGGGGTACGCGAATGGCCAAAAATAAGGGGGCTCCGCGTCGAATCAATCGAATGGCTACCGACTGTCCAGGCCGTAAACGCGCTACAGCAGTTTCAAAGTCGTTGGTCGACTGCACCGCGCTACTCCCTAGGCGAGTAACAACATCACCACCCACAATACCCGCCATGGCGGCAGGAGATTCTGGTGCAACCTCCAAAACCAGCACGCCACCGCTGAGACCCAGTTCGGCCATCATTTCATCGTCGGCGGTCTCCAATACCATCCCAAAAACTGCCTCATTGCTATTGGCGTCGGGCATGCGTCCACTTACCGAGGGGCGATCCCCTGCATCGAGTCCACCCACGACAACCTGTAACGTTTGATTGCTACCCTCCCGGCGCACTACCGCCTTCACTTCGCTCCCCGGGGCGATGAGACCCACCACATGTGGCAGGTCAGAGGAGGAATTAATCGCCTGTCCGTCGAACTCAAGAATGATGTCCCCACTCTGCAAACCGGCTTCCTGAGCTGGCGAATCTACTCCCACCTGCGCGATCAGGGCACCTCGAGGCCGATCCAGCCCAAAGGACTCTGCAAGATCGAGATCGACATCTTGAATACTCACCCCCAGCCACCCTCGAGTGACCTCCCCTGAAGTTTTCAACTGCATTACCACGTTTCTGACAACAGCCGCAGGAATCGCAAAAGAAAGGCCTATCGAGCCACCAGAGCGAGTGAAAATCTGTGAATTCACACCAACGACTTCGCCGTCTAAATCAAACAGCGGCCCCCCGGAATTACCCGGATTGATCGCGACATCTGTTTGAATAAACGGCACGTAATTTTCCCCCGCCTCTGTTGGCAAGCTGCGTCCCTTGGCACTGACAATCCCTGCCGTAACAGAGAAATCAAGTCCAAAAGGAGAACCTATAGCCAGCACCCATTCACCGACAGCAACGTCATCTTCAGCGATTTCCAGAACCGCAAGGCCATCAGACTCGATTTTTAACAACGCTAAATCTGACCTGACGTCTGTGCCAACAATCTCAGCCTCAAACTCGCGTCTGTCTAGTAGTCTGACAGTCACCGAGGTGGCTCCCTCGACAACATGATGGTTAGTGACAACATAGCCGTCTTCAGACACGATAAATCCGGACCCGGTGTTTTGCCGCTGCTGCTGTGGGGCTTGCCCTCTGAATTCAAAAAACCGTCGCAGATACTCGGGGAGCTCTTCCAATTCGTCGGCACTGGGCATTGACTGTGCCTCAGACTCAACGAGGATCTTCACAACAGCCGGGGCCGCCGACTCAACAATAGGCTGAAAGTCTGGTAACGCAGCCTTTGTTGACCATGGCAACAGGGTTAGCAAAGCAATTGTGACTATTTTGTACATCATTCTTCTCCTTGAATTCAGACCTATCACAGGTCACGACATCCTTTTACTGACGCGCAATAACGGTAGCGCCAACCGTAATGGGCTGTGCGTGAACCACCGAGGACAGGCGGGGTTCGAAGCTCTGTCTTGGCAACACCCACTGAGTGGCGACTCGCACAGCGACAAACCCCGCACCCAAACCCAATAAAAACGCTATTACAGTAGCAAACTCGCCGTAAGGCTGGGCAATTAGCACTGCGGTAATACCGAACAACAACGGTGCAAGGTAGACCAGCAGCGATCCCCTCAGTACTGCAGACTCTGGAAGCTCAATTTCAACCTCATCATCAATCCGGCAGTCTTGAGCGCGCACTGTGGACGTCTCGAGAGCCTCCACAAGCCCTCTGTGGCCCGTTGTACGACTAACAATACCCTGCCCACACCCCGCTCTAGCGGCGCATTTTCCGCACAGTGAACTGGGAATAGTTTCCACCCAAACCGAAGCAGACTCGACAGCAACAACACGTCCAATTTCACGCAGCATTTATTCCGCCTCACCCCGCTGGCGCAAGGCCTCTGCTAAAAGTCTGGCTGTGGTGATTGGCACTTCCCCCAGCACAGTCACTAATTGCCGTTGAGCATTACCTCGTGTGTATGTGAGCGAGGAACCTCTGAGGGCAAATCCCTCTCCACTGGGTAGCGAGTTTGGTTGATTTTCTACAAAGACAGAAACGGTAGCGAGGCCATCACTCAACACAAGAAAGTCAACCGGCAGCCGCCCCTGATTGACGACTGTAAATCCGGGTGGAAGCGCCGCTAAATAGTATTTTGATGCCACCAATTCGCCGTCCCTGATGCCGTCGTCTGTTGGGACAACCTTTGCATCAAAAGTAATATCGGCAAATTCATAGCGTTCGAGGATTTGACCTTCGGGACTCGCGGCTAAAACACGAAGTGGCACATAAAATTCGGCATCAAGATCCATGACATAGGCCAAACGGAGAGTATCTCGAGGTCGAGCAGACAGGCGATAGGTGGCGCGGCCCGCTACCGCGGGTCCTGGCTCAATCGCCAATCCGTAATAACGCGCTAGGTGACAAGGTCCGGGCGATACGCGAGGCAGTGATGCCACTGGCCGAGGCGCAGGCCCCACCGCTTGATTCAAACGTGTAAGTTCATTTTCACCCGATTCGGGGTCCACATGAACTGCAATAAACTCCCGATCACCCCCGTACTCAACCAGCATAGTGCCGCGGTAACCGACCGATGAAGACGCTGCGAGAAACCCACGAACCGCATGAGTCAGGGTTTCAGACATTACACAGGATGGGGGCGTTTGCTGATCGGGCTGATCCGCAGCCGACACCGACGTGCTTGATGCCCCCCAAACCAGTAAGGCGAGGATCCAAAACTTCATCACTTGATTGCTATTGCGCTGCGGCTTTCTCGGGGAGCCGAGCAAACGGCACCAAGGAATTAGGCTGAAAATTGGCGGTCGAGCGAGCATGCTCCTGAGCATAGCGCTCAAAACGCTCTCGAGCCAATTGATTATAAATAGCCGATGAACCGGAAGGGGCTGTCTTGGTGGCCGGTGAACGTGTTGGCATCGTTGGATTCGGCGCGCCAAATCGTGCCTGCACCGGAGCGGCACCCGGAATGGGAACAACACCACCGGGCACGGCTGTCGCAATTGGACTTGCTGCAGAACCCAAGGGGGACTGCCCTACCATGGCCTGGCCGCCTAAAACCATGGCGAATGTAACTGATGCCGCGACAGCTAAGGAGCCGAGAGGCCCTAGAGGCCGCCGCCTGGGTTGGCTTTCCAAGGATTGACGGACAGCTTGACTGACATCGATCTGGCGCTCGATCTGCCCAGTACGCAACAAACTGCGTGTCTGCTGAATTCGCTGCCAATGCGCCCTTGCCTCAGGATCTTCATCAACAGCTTTCAGGACGCGAGCGATGTCTAGCTCAGACCCCTCACCATCTATTACTGCGGACATCGATTCCTTCATCGCATCAGCTACTGCCATTCCCTTCTCTCCTTTGCTCGCAGGCCGTACGGACGCTTTATCCGCCGCCTAACGTATTTACTCGCCTGCCAATTGCTCTCGGACACGACTATCTACCACCTCGCGCGCCCTAAATATTCTCGACCGTACTGTGCCCACAGGGCACGCCATGACATCCGCTATTTCCTCATAGCTTAGCCCATCAAATTCCCTGAGACTTAGTGCTGCACGCAGTTCCTCAGGCAAGCCCTCCAGTGCGGTCTGTACCGTCTTTGCCAGCTCACTGCCAAAGTAGGCATTTTCTGGTGTCTCTATTTCGCGAAGCGCATCGCCTTCCTCAAAATACTCAGCATCCTGGACGTCGGCAGTTGTAGCAGGTCTCCGTCCCCTTGCCACTAGATAATTCTTTGCGGCATTTGAAGCAATTCGATACAGCCAAGTATAAAACGCGCTCTCACCTCGAAATTTTGGCAGTGCTCTGAAGGCCTTGATAAAAGCCTCTTGTGTCACATCCTCTACTTCGGCAGCGTCATTTACAAAACGCGCAACGAGTGTCGCTATGCGCCCCTGATACTTGAGCACCAGTAAATCGAAGGCTCGTGTATCCCCCCGCTGAGCTCTAACTACCAGTTGCTGATCGGTTTCCCGAGCTGTCACGTAACCGCCTTCTAAAGGTTTTTGACCAGCAGCGACAAAATTCATCGTAATATCCATCGCTTGCTGAGACTACTGTATCGCGCAAGAGTTCCCGCTGCGCACACCAAAACGTAAATTATTGCCACAGTGTAAGACAAAAGAGGCCCCATCCAGCCATTAATGCTATGACAGACAATGAAAACTACGATGTTTTAATCATAGGGAGCGGCGCAGCGGGGTTGTCCCTGGCCCTGCAATTACCCCCGCATTATCGCTGTGGCGTCCTGTCCAAGGCACACATGGCAGCGGGATCAACGTTTTGGGCTCAGGGGGGCATGGCAGCGGTTCTGCATGATCGAGACTCCTTTGACGCCCACGAAGCCGACACCATAGATGCGGGTGCGGGACTGTGTCATGAACCTGCCGTGCAGTTTTGTGTCAGTCAAAGCCGCTCTGTTGTCGACTGGCTCGTCGACCAAGGAGTCGCCTTCGACTATCGCTCAGATCAACCTGATGCAGAGTTTCGAGAATTTCATCTGACTATGGAAGGTGGGCATAGCCACCGTCGAATTATTCATGCTGCGGACAGAACCGGCCGCGCGATTTCAGACGTACTCACCCAGAATGCGGCCGCTGCAGACAATATTTCATTACTCCCCGACTGCTACGCGGTAGATTTAATTCGGGTCGATGGCCGCTGCGTCGGCGCCCATGTATTGGACACCCGCAGCAACAGCGTCAAAACCATAGCCGCGCGGGCTGTGGTCCTGGCAACAGGCGGTGCCAGCAAGGCTTATCAATATACTTCGAATCCTGATGGCGCGAGCGGTGACGGTATTGCTATAGCTTGGCGCGCCGGCTGTAGGGTGGCTAATATGGAATTCAATCAATTCCACCCTACTTGCTTGTACCATCCGAAAGCCAAGTCATTTTTAATCACTGAAGCGCTGCGCGGCGAGGGAGCACGCCTGTTGCTTCCCAACGGCGAGGCCTTTATGGCTCGCTTTGATTCTCGTGGTGAACTTGCCCCTCGAGACATTGTTGCCCGAGCAATCGACCATGAAATGAAGCGTCTTGGGCTTGACTGCGTTTATTTGGATATCTCGCACCGCCCCCCAGAATTTCTACGCAGTCACTTTCCGACAGTATACGAACGCTGCCTCGCACTGGGCATCGACATTTGCAAAGATCGAATTCCTGTGGTCCCGGCCGCTCACTATACCTGCGGGGGGGTTGTCGTAGATCAATTCGGTGCGAGTGACTTACCCGGGCTCTATGTCATCGGTGAAACTGCTTGCAGTGGTTTACATGGAGCCAACCGAATGGCTAGCAACTCACTTCTCGAGTGTTTCGTTTACGCGGCATCTGCCGCCAAACATATCTCCGACGCGGATCTACCCGCTCCCACAGCACTGCCGGGCTGGGATGACAGTCGCGTTCGCGTATCAGATGAGGGTGTGATCATCCCTTACCATTGGCAGGCTCTTAGACGCCTTATGTGGGATTATGTCGGCATCGTAAGGAGCGATCGCAGACTGGCGTTTGCTGCAGATGCGATTGAGCTCATGCAAGTTGAGATTGCCAATTATTACAGCCAGTTTCTCATCACTAGACCCTTACTGGAGCTCAGAAATCTCGCTGAAGTTGCCGCGCTGACGGTGCGATGCGCTGCCGCGAGGCAGGAGTCCAGAGGGCTACACTTCAATCGCGATTATCCCGAAGCTAGCGCCAACACCCATGACTCGATATTGATTCCCCCAGAACATCCAGCCTACGGCAATCCACAGGACAGAGACTTGCAATTGCCCCGTTATACGACGGCGTTGTCAGGGCCCGGAATTTAACGCAATTTGGAGCGATTATGCGCTCTTATTTGCTCAGTAATAGCCGTTAGCGTCTCGTCGGCCAGGGCTTCTCTGCCCATGATCCAATTAAGAATATCCTGATCCTCATGACCCATGAGCTGTTGGTAATCATCGCGAAGCTGAGGTTCCAGCGCCCTGAAACATGCCTCCATAAAAGGTTCGAGCAACAAATCGAGCTCGAGTAAACCGCGTCGGCTGGCCCAACGCATACGGCTGTATTCTTTATCTTCGGTCATAAGCTCTCCACTCTAACGGCCCGGGATGTTCAACATAGTAAGCCGCACTGCATGCAGACAAACGGATAGGTAAATAAGCCAGCGGAATCTACAGTAACGAAAAAATACCAGTCCCGTTAGATGGCTAGGCGCGTTGGCATTGACCAAAATTAACATACAATGCTCACCGAGACTGATGCCAAGGCCCTAACCTATGACTGATACCCCACTCGCAGCCGTCAATACGGCAGATGAACTAGTAAACGGGTGGGCGCCCCTAGCGCAGGAAGCATTGCTACGATTGGAGGGGCAGGACGCTTGCAAATTCCTTCAAGGGCAAACCACCGCAGACTTCGGTCAGGTAAACGCACTTGATGTGATACCCGGAGCCTTTTGTGACGTCAAAGGTCGAGTCATCGCCGATTTTCGCGCACTTATCGTCGATCCAGAAACTGTCATTCTATGCGTTATGGAGAGCTTGGCCGATTTACTATCGGGCCATCTCACTAAGTATTTGATGTTTAGTAAAGCTGAACTCAACCGGATCCCAGAGCCGCCTTGGGGAGTTGTCGGCAGTGAAGCGCACCATCATTTTGATGTCGATCAGAAACTCTCAGAGGGCAATCGTGTCGCGGCAGTAGCCGCAGGCTGGCTAATTCCCTTGGGGCACCAAACCTCTTTGTTAATCCCAGAGGACGCAAAGCAGGTGGGGATAAACCTCAATAATAAATCCATCGATGAATTTGAATCAGCTTGGCGCGCTCTTGCCTGTCTTCGTGGAGAGGCCAGAATCACCTCCTCAACAACAGGGAAATACCTACCTCAGGATCTCAGCTACGATTTAGCGGGTTGGGTAAGCTTTGATAAGGGTTGCTACACAGGGCAGGAAATTATTGCCCGGCTTCACTGGCGAGGAACGCCCAAAAGACGACTTTACCTTGGGAGTGCGGCAGTCAAGCAACTCAGCGAGGGCTTAAAGCTCGTCAACCAAACCGATGCTCGCGCGGTTGGCAGCATTGTAAATGCAGCCAACTATGGAAGCGGCAGCGTGATTTTAGTTGAAGCTGCCGAGGGTGCGGCAGGTCAGGACGTCAACATTGATGAGATGAACCAAACTGTCACAATAAACGATGCCCCCATTGCTTATTTTTCTGACGTTGAAACCTCATGAGGTAGCCTCCAACTGCAGGACTAAGCGACGGCGCACCACTACCAACTACCTACGAAGCTACCAAGCTACCAAGCTTAGGCCGGCAGTGACCAATCGATAGCGCCGCGGCCGCAGCGGTCAAGAAAAGCATTGGCTTGCGAAAAATGGCCGCAGCCCAAGAAACCCCTATGAGCTGACAACGGCGATGGGTGAGGCGCCGTTAATATACAGTGGTCAAAGCCCTCAAGAACGCCAACTGTTTTGCGTGCTTGTGCACCCCACAGCATAAAAACTATCGGCTTGCCAATATCTCTCACTGTTGCAATAACGCGATCCGTAAAAACCTCCCAACCAAGATTTTGATGTGAGCCCGCACGGCCAGACTCCACTGTCAAAGAGGCATTGAGTAACAGAACCCCCTGCTCAGCCCAGTGGCTGAGGCAACCGTGAGAGGGCTTGTCTAGCTTGAGGTCGCGCTGCAATTCTTTAAAAATATTGCGCAGCGAGGGTGGAATGCCCACTCCCCTGGGAACAGAAAAACTAAGTCCGTGAGCCTGACCAGGGCCGTGATACGGGTCTTGCCCCAAAATCACGACCCGAACAGCTTCTGGGGGCGTCAGCTGTAATGCGCTAAAAATTTCAGCTCCAGGAGGATATATAACTTTCCCCAAGGCCTTTTCATCCCGCAAAAACCGCGCAAGACCTTGCATTTTTGGTCCTGAAAGAGTGTCGCCAAGGGCCTCTAACCATTCCGGTCTCAAACGCGGCGGGTTAAGGGGCCGCTCTGCTGGGGCTGGTAATTCTGAATCCATCAATGTTTCCCGCTGTAATGAATAAAATTAGGGACTGGCATCTCAAGCCTACAGGCGACACAATCGCACTGCAGTAATTTTGGTGAGCTATGAAACCGGAAAATTCAGACAGCGCCGCCCCAGCCCAGCAATCGGCCCGTATCATGGCGCTGAGGCAATATACCCGCAAGCTATTACAACCCCGGCTAAGCCTCGTAGCCGAGGCAATGGCAGATCATCTATTTAATCTATCCGCCAGCGCAAAGTTAGCGCCTGAACATCGAACTCAAGCCTTTGAGGCGTTCTCTGGTTTTAAATCCAGAAGCAAAGACTTTGTAAGCTCACTGATCGCCGATATCGACCTGGACTTTGAAAATTTAATCACCGACCGTTATCCACCGAGTGATGGTGAGCAAACACCGGCTGAGTTGGACCTATCTGAACTTAGGGGGTTTGAAAACAGCTCGGCGATCGATTCAATCGTACAAGCGGGTACGGAGCGGTACTGGGGCCACCTAGAATCACTAACTTTGGGCTTAGCAACATTATTGGATGCCAATCCGCGGACGCTGCGACTCCCCTTTGGTTTGCGCGGCCTTGCTACGAACTATCGTCGCTATATCGATCAGCTTGAGCTCCCTGATTTTATCATTGCTGAGCTCGATCGCGCGTTTACTAGGAACTTACTTCCAGAGGCCGGCGCGTTATATCAAGAACTCAATGCGGTGCTTACCGCCAGTGGTAACTCGCCCATTGCTGGGCCCAATTCGGAAGCTGAGGGCAATTCTCCCGAATCCATAAACAAACTGTCCAGCCACAACGTGGCACCACTCCCCTCGGATCAGTCAGTACCAGACACGCCACGCTCCACAAGAGTACCGAGCACCAAGCGCCCATTAACCCAAAAAACGACATCCGCAGCTTCCAGCCCTCATGCCGATGCACTGAGTTCACCCGAGCGCTACGACCTTAGCGGCACCTCAGAACATAATGAATTCAGACTACAGACGTCGCCTTTAGCAAATTTAGCAAAATCGGACGGCACCGCTGAGTATTTACCCGGACGTGGAAAACCCGATTCGCCCCCCGTGATCGACGAGGCGATGCTAACCAGGCTGCGCCTGCCCGCACTGCAATCTGAGATGCCAGAAAATCCATTAACACAGGCGCAGTTAGACGAAAAAGCCCACGACTTATCGGCAAGAATTGCCGCTATACGACATACCGAGAAAGGAATTTCTCATACAGAACCTCTTGTTAAACAGTTGGGCTTAGATACTTTAGATCCTGAGCTACAGCCCTTAAGAGGTAGCGTGCAGCTAATCGATAATTTGTATCAAACTATGTTTGATACTCTGCCTCTTACCGAAAACCTGAGTCACAGCTTGGGTAACTTAAAGCTGCCCCTGGCAGAACTCTCCCTGACGGACCCTGTATTTTTTCAAGACCAGCAACATCCCGCACGCCTACTGGTCGAACGACTGAGTGAGCTGAGTGCCCTAGCACCCCGAAACAGCACCCGCGTAGAGCAACAAATCAATGAGGCCTTGAGTACCATTGGACGCGAATTTGACGGAAATCTAAGCGTCTTCGAAAAAGCCCTCACTAAAATCAATAAACTTGCTGTGTCTATGCTCAAGCAACAGCAGCGCAATATCCAGCGTCAGATTGCCGCTGAAGAGGGTAAGGAAAAACGTGAGCAGGCGGCTCAGCAAGTAGAAAGCGATCTTAGCCAACTGCTCCCTGATGGACTCATACCCGCAAGCCTTCTCAGCCTAATCGATTCTTTTCTGCGCGATGAATTAGTGCTGCTTCAACTACGCGAAGAGAATTCACCTCTTTATGACAACGTTCTCGACCGCGTGTCACAAACTAACAATGCCCTTCAACGTGCTATGGAGACAGGCCTCCCTCTAAGAAAAGACGCGGCGAAAAAAATGGCGGAGATACTCCCTCAAGGTTTGGGAGATAATTTTCTCTCGATAGAGACTCAAGGGCTTTTGAAGCAGCTGCAGCAACAACTTGGTGGGGATGAACCGATTACCCTCGCCGCATCTTCGCTCCCCGAACCTGAAATATTTGCCGAGCCCAAATTTTCGGAGCGCCTAGCAACGCTCCCTCGTCTTGATAGCTGGGTAAAGCGCGCACATCAACTTAAGCTAAAGAGTTGGATATCTGAGATCGCTCCTGATGGCTCGTCGCAAAACTTGCAGCTAATTTGGAAAAACGCCAATTCGACGCGCTTTGCTTTTGCCAACGAGCAAGGCTTCAAAGTTAAAGACATTAACCTCATCCAGCTTGCGCGAGAACTCTGCAACAACCTTAGGCCCTTAGCTCCCTCAGACGAGCTGCCGATTATTGAGCGCAGTGTGTTCCAAACTTTAGAAAAACGCCAAGAGGACTTGAGTACTCTCAACAACACACCGCAGTCACCGTCGGAATCGCGCTCAGTAATGACTGACGCGGCGCAGAGCCATATTCGAAGGGCCAAGCGCAAAGGAATTACGAGCTGCGCGCTTGTGATACACGCAGAAGACGCCGCAGGTGTCGAGCATGTGAGCAACCGATTACTGAAAAGTGAGGTGCCCATAGACTGCAGAGGAGCGCTATCTCCCACCACCCACGGTCTCATCGTCAACACTTCAAATTATGAACAACTGCGAAAGCTACTGAGCGATGAAAGTAGTATGGCTCCCCCCGCAGGCATTGGCATCGCAACCATAAACGGCATTCTCTCGAGCGCTGAAGCCTTCTGGATCCATTTAGAGGACATCGCACGGCAAGGCCTCGCAACGGCGCCCAATATCGGCGTGGTCGCAGCACCACTGCCCCAACCAAGCAATCTCACGAGCGCTGTTCGGGAGACTTATGCCTTACTTCAAAACGAGACACCACCCCCACAATTTTCTTTACGACCTTTGTACCGACGCGCTCTTGAAAACGAGAAAGTTGTGCACACGCGTTACGAGGTACTGTCTGATGGGATCGCTGCTGGCAATAACAGTCAGAGACGCCAGCGCTATCCATCAACCGCTTTGGCTATCGCGACCGATTGCTCCAAGGTTAGCAATACTTGCCGCTTCGCTGAGTCAGTGGTCGCCGCGGGCCGCGCCCTGCCACTGTTCCAGCTTCGCATCAGCACCGAGGCCGTTTTGCACCCTGAGTTTCTCGATTTTTTGCTGCATGAAGTCTCCGAGAGTGGTATTGGAACTGACCGTTTATGGTTCGAATTAACCGATTCAGTTCAACTCAGAGAGGACAATGATGCCGCCCATTTTTGTGGCACATTGCGGTCAATTGGCTGCCAAATTTCAATAGCGGAGGTCAATCCCAAGCGCGGCAGTACAGCCGTGCTGCAGAAACTTAAACCTCACACCCTCGCCTTAGACAGCGCTCTGTGGCCTGTAGTGCCGGGTGACGAAAAACTCCTCGCCCTTCATCAAACCATCAGTGATCTGCATCATCTCGTTGGCGAGCATGTGGTGTTACGCAAACATCATAATGACGCCCAAGCTCAGCAACTTGGCATCGATTTTTTTGAGACCTTTGATCCGGATGAGCTTTTTCCCGAAAGCTTGCGGGAAAAATTACCAATCATTACCCGATAACCTCCGCTACCTATCTGCCTTTAATTGACGCACTAAATTTAGGAAAACGGCCCAATTGGTTACCACCAAGAGGAACGATAAAATGCCTCGACGCGGAACCCTGTGCCGGCCTATGATAACCACACCAAAATAAAGGGAATAGACTCATGTTCCATCACAGCGTGGGCATCATGACCAAGCCCAGTGCCGCATGGCGTCGTCTTGCGCAACTCGACGAAACCAGCCAGGCTCTGATGCTGCTGTACCCTCTGATTTGGGCGATTTTACCCGCCTATGCTTGGTATATCGGCACCACTCAGGTCGGCTGGACCATTGGCACGGGTTCCGATGTCATTCGCCTTACCGACGAAAGTGCCAGGCTCATAAGTTTCCTGTTTTATGGCGGTATGGTGTCCTGTGTTGTGGCCATCGGCTACTTCATACATTGGATGTCTGAGACTTATGGTGCGCAGTCTTCGTTTATCAAAGGCATTTTAATCGCCAGTTTGTGCGCGACTCCGCTTTTTATTGCGGGAGCCGTTGGGTTTTACCCCATTCTTTGGCTAGATATGTTGATTGGAGTCTTTGCAGTCTGTTGGTCGACATATTTACTCTATAATGGGATCCCTATTGTGATGAAGATTCCAGAAACTCGGGGCTTCCTCTTTGCCAGCGCGGTGATCGGAGTATCCCTTGTGATGTTGGTTTGCTTACTTGTTGCCACAACCCTGCTGTGGGATTGGGGAGCCATGCCAGCCTTCACTGATTAGAAGCGTTGCCAAAAAAGGAGAGCTCGACGCACGGGCTCCATCAAAATTAATAAGAGCTCGACACACGGGCTCCATCAAAATAAAGCAGTTTATATCTTGGGATTGGCCCAGGAATCTGTGAAATACGCAAAGCTGACAGGTGCGGGGGCACCACGATAGCTGGGCTGACTGAGGTGCATGAATATGGCGACCGACGGCATTGAGACATTACCGGTTACCTACAATTACAAGGTGGTGCGTCAATTTGCCATCATGACAGTAGTCTGGGGCATCGTGGGCATGGGAATCGGGGTTTGGATTGCCGCCCAGCTAGCCTGGCCAGCCCTCAACTTTGATTTACCCTGGACAAGCTTCGGCAGGTTACGGCCGCTTCACACCAACGCCGTAATTTTTGCCTTTGGCGGCTCAGCCTTATTCGCTACATCTTATTACGTCGTTCAGCGAACCTGTCAGGCTAGGCTACTGTCTGACGGGCTGGCGGCATTTACGTTTTGGGGTTGGCAAGCTGTCATCGTAGCGGCCGCAATTACCCTACCCATGGGCATAACCTCATCCAAAGAGTACGCCGAACTCGAGTGGCCTATTGATGTTCTACTTGCGATTGTCTGGATCGTCTACGCCGTAGTGTTTTTCGGCACAATCATGAAGCGTCAGGTTGAGCATATTTATGTGGCCAACTGGTTTTTTGGCGCTTTTATCGTAACGGTGACTATATTGCACACCGTAAATAGCGCCGCACTGCCAGTTAGTATGACCAAATCGTACTCAGCCTATGCGGGTGCCGTAGATGCGATGGTGCAGTGGTGGTACGGCCATAATGCCGTGGGATTTTTCCTGACCGCGGGTTTTTTGGGCATGATGTATTACTTTGTACCCAAGCAAGCCGAGCGCCCGGTTTATTCGTACCGTCTGTCTATCGTCCATTTCTGGGCTTTGATATCGATTTATATTTGGGCGGGCCCACACCACCTGCATTACACCGCGCTCCCCGACTGGGCCCAAAGCCTGGGCATGGTAATGAGCTTGATTTTATTGGCGCCATCTTGGGGCGGAATGATCAACGGCATCATGACGCTATCTGGGGCTTGGGATAAACTTAAAGATGATCCTATCCTGCGGTTCTTGGTCGTCAGCCTCTCCTTTTATGGCATGTCGACCTTTGAAGGCCCAATGATGGCGATCAAAACGGTGAACTCCCTATCCCACTACACCGACTGGACTATCGGTCACGTCCACTCCGGCGCATTGGGATGGGTCGCCATGATCTCTATAGGATCGCTATATCACCTCATTCCTAAGCTTTTTGGCAAGGAGCAGATGTATAGCGTCGCGTTGATCAACCTGCACTTTTGGATGTCTACCATCGGCACGGTGCTCTACATTGCCTCAATGTGGGTCAACGGCATCATGCAGGGCCTCATGTGGCGCGCTTATAACGAAGACGGCACGCTAACCTACACCTTTGTAGAGTCGCTAGTAGCTAGTCACCCTGGATACGTCGTACGGATGATAGGTGGACTCATTTTTTTCAGCGGCATGCTAGTTATGGCCTACAACGTGTGGATGACCACTCGGCGCGATGTACCACTGGCAATATCAAATTCTGAAACCGTTGCTGCTACCGTCTGAGGGGGACAGCTCATGAAGCATGACAAAATTGAACGCACCCCGAGTCTGATGGTCGCTTTGATCATCGTCGCAATAAGCTTTGGGACTCTAGTTGAGTTGGTTCCGCTTGCCTTCTCAAAAAGCACGACGACACCTATTGAAGGACTTGAGCCCTACTCAGCCCTAGAGCTAGAAGGGCGGGATATTTATATTCGAGAAGGCTGCCATACCTGTCACTCACAAATGATACGCCCCCTGCGCGCAGAAACAGAACGTTATGGACATTATTCTGTAGCCGGGGAATTCGTTTACGACAGGCCCTTTCTGTGGGGTTCAAAGCGCACAGGGCCCGACCTCGCCCGTGTGGGAGCGCGCTACAGTGATGAGTGGCATAGGGCTCACTTATATAACCCCCGGGATGTTATTCCGGAATCCAACATGCCAGCTTTCCCATGGCTGTTCGAAGATACGATTGATGCCAAAACAACGCCCGTAAAGCTGGCCACGTTGCGCAAACTGGGGGTTCCCTACACCGACGCCGATATTGCTGGCGCGGAGGCTGCGGTTAAGGATGTACGGGAGATTGACGCGCTAATCGCCTACCTCCAACAGTTGGGCACACTGATACAGGCGCGTCGCTGACATGGATATCAATGATCTACGAGGGGTCAGTACCCTGTTTATGCTGGTGACCTTCATCGGACTCGTCGTTTGGGCGTACGGTCGCAAGCAACAAGAACCCTTTGATGACGCGGCAAATCTTCCTTTCGCCGATCAAGAGGTCGCGGAGCGTACGCGCAGTGAGGTGCTCGATCGTGACTGATTTTTGGAGCGGTTGGATTATCATACTGACGAGCACGCAACTGATTGCAGCGCTGTGGATTTTACTCGGTAATCGAAAGAAACCTGAAGCAGAAATCAAGACAACGGGGCATAAATACGACGGGCTGGAAGAGCTCGATACACCATTACCAACTTGGTGGGTCTATATGTTCGTTTCCACTATCGTTTGGTCGGTGGGGTATCTACTTCTTTATCCGGGCATGGGGAACTATCAGGGGCTTTTGGGTTGGACCTCGACCGGACAATACGATGTCCGGGTGGCTAAAGCGGAAGATCAGTACCGCGCTATGAGAGACCGATATTTAGCCATGCCGATTGAAGATATTGCGTTTGAGCCCAAAGTTAGAAAAATGGGCCGACGACTGTTCGGCAATAACTGCGCGCAATGCCATGGCTCTGATGCCTACGGCGCCCACGGGTTTCCCAATTTGGCCGATGATGATTGGCTCTACGGTGGAACACCCGAGGCCATCAAGGCAACTTTGATTCACGGTCGACAGGCTGCCATGCCGGCATGGCAGACCATTCTGGGCGATAGCGGTATTAAAGAAACAACCCAGTATGTGCTGTCGCTCAATGCTCGAGATGCCGATGCTCGTGATGCCGCAAAAGGCGCGCAGCATTTTCAAACCTACTGCGTCGCATGTCATGGCCCTGAAGGCAAAGGCAACCAGCTCATGGGCGCCCCAAACCTGACCAACGGTATCTGGCTTTATGGCGGCACGGCTGACCAGATAGCGCATACGTTACGCAATGGACGAAACGGAAAAATGCCGGCGTTCAGCGAAACTTTGACTGAAGATAAAATACACATCCTCACTGCGTGGGTTTACGGACTCAATCGTTCTTCCAGCCAAGCCACTACAGCCGCTAATTTCTGACACGTAATCTTTGAAGACTTCGAGCCATGAATAGTCAGCACGATGACGTGATCGCCGTTGACGCCGTCGTGCCGGCTGAGGTAAGCGAACTCGACAAGCAACAGCGTCGGGAAAAAATTTATACCCGCGCCATTGAAGGTCATTTTCAACGGCTACGCCTGTATACCGGCTGGCCATTATTGCTGGGTTATTTCCTTTTACCCTGGCTGATGTACGGTAATCGACAGGCAGTATTGTTCGACTTACCAGCAAGAAAATTCCATATCTTCAGTCTGACCTTTTGGCCCCAAGACCTTGTGCTGCTCGCATTTATTCTCATTATCGCTGCGTTCACGCTGTTTGCTGTAACTGCGATTTGGGGTCGCTTGTGGTGCGGATACACCTGCCCACAGACGGTTTGGACCGCCATTTTTATGTATATTGAACAGCGCTTTGAGGGCAGCCGCAGCCAAAGAATAAAACTAGATCAAGAGTCAATGTCCTGGGAAAAATTGCGCAGAAAAACACTGAAACACAGCGGATGGGCATTAGTTGCAGGTTTTACCGGCATAACCTTTATCAGCTATTTCGTACCCATCCGCCAGTTACTTCCTGATCTCTTATCACTAACAGCAAACACCAGTGCAGCAAGTTTTGCGCTGCTGTTTAGCGTTGCCACATACCTTAACGCCGGATACCTGAGGGAGAAGGTGTGTACCGACATGTGTCCCTATGCAAGATTTCAGTCGGTAATGTTTGATAAAAACACCTTAGTTGTTACTTACGACACCAAGCGCGGTGAGCCCAGAGGTTCTCGTAAACGCTTTGCTACAAAAGAAGCGCACCAGGGTGACTGCGTCGATTGCGAGCTCTGCGTTCAAGTATGCCCCACCGGCATTGATATCCGTGCAGGGCTACAATACGAATGCATCGGTTGCGCCCTATGTATTGATGCCTGTGATTCCATAATGGAGAAAATGGGGTCGCCCAAGGGACTGGTCAGCTACACCAGTGAAAACGCATTAACAGGAAATGAAATCACAGGTTTACCCCCCAAGACGCTGGGTTACATCGTGGCGCTAGCGGTGATGGTAACGCTGTTCAGCTTTTCTCTGGTGAATCGCAGTTTGATTGAGCTCAGTGTGTCACGAGACCGCGGTCAGCTTTATCTCCCGGCACCAGCGGGGTTAATCGATAATGTGTATGAGCTTCACCTCACCAATCGTAGCGACCAAGCTAAAGTCTTTCTTATCGAGGTTGACGGAATTGAGGGTGCCTCCATCCTTGGTGATGCGGCCGTTACAGTCCCGGGGGGAGAGTTACTAGAGTTAGGCATTCGGCTCCGAGCTGACCCTAACCGTCTGACCCGCTCAGGCACTCCCATTTTATTTCGCGCCGTATCAATAAGTAACCAAACAGTTTATGCAGAAGCAGAATCTCGTTTCATCCGGCCGACACTATAATGGGTACAACAAGCTATGCTTCCTTGGTATAAACAATTCTGGCCCTGGTTTCTGATTCTCTTACCGGGAACCGCAGTAGTCGCCACCCTGTACACCGTGGTTATTGCCAATCAGTATGCCGATGACCTTGTGGTCGATGACTACTACAAGGAAGGCTTAGCTATTAATCGGCAGCTTGAACGGCAAAACCAGGCGAAAGCGCTGGGTCTCATTGCGAAATTAAACAGCCAAGAAAGACAGTTAGACATAGAAATAAACGGGCCCATTGAGGCCCCGCAGTTGCGACTCCTGCTATCTCATGCGATGGAATCTGATCGTGACTTTGCCGTACCGGTTCAAAACATTGCCCCGGGGCAATATCGAGTTTTTTTGCCGCAAGCATTAAAGGGGCGTTGGCACTGGACCCTCGATGAAGGCGTCAGTAGCGAATGGCGAATCGACGGCGATCACCTCTTTTGAATATTGAGCCCACTGAAACGCAGTGTTTCCATTGTGGAGAACCCCTACCTATTGGTGGGACATTTTCAGTTAGCGTAGATAACAGTGACCGAGCCGTATGCTGCTTTGGATGTCAAACCGTCGCTAACCTGATCGCGGGAGCTGCCATGACGGCTTTTTACCAGCAGCGCACCGACTATCCCCCTACGCCTGAGCAACAAACTACACAAACCTCGGATTGGTATAACGACAAAACCTGGCTTCAGACCTTTGCCAAGGTCGATGCTGCGCAGCAAGAAATACCTCTTATGGTAACGGGTATGAGCTGCGCGGCCTGCGCTTGGATTATCGAGCGTTTTGTTCAAGAACTAGAAAATGTTCAGTCAGTAAACATTCAACTGGCACTGGGAAAGGTGACTATTAACCTATCACCTGACAGCTCTGCTGGCCCAGCCATAGAGGTGTTACAGGGGTTAGGCTATGGCGTACAACCGTGGCGCGCTGACAGTCGACTTCAGCAAATGCGCGAGGACTACCGACGCGATTTACGCCGTCTTGGAATTGCTTTCCTTGGCATGATGCAAGTCGGCATGTTCGCGATCGCACTTCATGCCGGCGCGTTGCAAGGTATCGATGCCGATCTTCAACAACTGCTCCGCGTCATGAGTGCGCCGCTGACGCTTTTTGTCCTTGCTTACAGTGGACGCGAATTTTTTGAGCGCGCCTGGCAGCACCTAAAGCATCGCACACTTATTATGGATAGCTCAGTGTCCCTTGCACTTGTTCTTGCGACCGCTGCAAGCCTTTGGTCAACGGTGCAAGGTGGTGGCGAGACCTACTACGACTCCGTCACTATGTTTGTCTTTTTTCTACTGCTGGCGCGCTTTGTAGAAAAAAGGCTTCGAGACAGAGACCTGATTCAGCTAGTGCAACTTGCCGATGAGCTCCCCGAGTTTGTCGCGGTACTGCGTGATCACCAGTGGCAGCGCCTTCCTAGAGACTCGGTGAGTCCAGGGGCAACCATACGGGTTGCTACTGGCGAGGCTATCGCGTTCGATTCCCGAGTTATCTCAGGGACTTCAGTTATCGATGAAGCGGTTTTCACGGGTGAGTCACTTCCCAGGAGCGTGCAAAAAGACGACGTCGTCTTCGCCGGCACCGTCAACGAGGGTGCTAGTCTCGAATTGATCGTGGAACATCGCTTTAATGATTCTCGGCTTGCAGCTCTGGCACATGATATCGATAGGGCGCGGGAAGAGAAGCCTGCCCACCTACAGCTGATCGATCAATTTGCAGCACGGTTTATTAGCATTGTGCTCCTTGCGGCCGCCATTACCTTTGTCGCCTGGTGGAATGTAGAGCCGTCAAGGGCGTTTTGGGCAAGTATCGCGGTTCTAGTGGTGGCCTGTCCGTGCGCTTTATCACTAGCGACGCCTGCAGCATTGACGGCAGGAAACGCCTGGTTGGGGCGACGAGGAGTTCGTGTTCGCAGCGAGACCGGCCTTTTGGGCGCGGCAGCCGCAAACCACATTATTTTTGATAAGACAGGCACTCTAACCGAGACCCAGCTTGTCATTTCAACCATCCGCACTGCCCAAGGTATTGATACCGATACTGCACTCGGTACCGCCGCCGCACTGCAACAATTCAGTAGTCATCCCGCCGCAAGACCCTTCCATCATAGAGCGCAAAATACGGCCGTTCGAAATGTCGAAATCATCGCGGCCCAAGGTGTTGAGGGTTGGGATAGTGAACGCAATATAAAGTTACGCCTGGGCAACCTGGCTTTTTGTCGCCACATTGCTCCCGGGCTGCCTAATAGGCCCGATGAAAATCATTACTGGGTTGCACTGGTCGAGGACGGCCGCTGGCTCGCATGGATCAGCCTTTCAGAGAGCCTGCGTCTCGGTACACAGCATCTTGTAGCCGAGCTCAAGAGCGAAGCTCTAACTCTTGAGATCTTATCCGGGGATACCGAATCCAGAGTGCGCCAGATAGCATCGAGTTTAGACCTGACATTTACCGCTGAATTGAAGCCGGATGAAAAACTTTCCGAGTTGCAGAAGCGGCAAAGCGCAGGGGTCACTGTCATGGCGATTGGTGACGGCCTCAACGACGCACCACTACTGCGTGCTGCTGATGTTTCGATTGCTGTCGCCGGCGCCACAGCACTTGCGCAGACTCAAGCTGATTTTGTTATTACGGAGGAAAACACCGATAGAATTTTAATGATTAGGAAGGCTGCCCATGCAACCCGTCGTATCACTCGACAAAACTTAATTTGGGCAGCCAGTTATAATTTGGTTGGGCTGCCACTCGCCGCTTTAGGCTACATTCCACCCTGGGCAGCCGCACTGGGCATGTCTGCCAGTTCCCTGCTGGTAGTTCTCAATGCTCTAAGATTACGCCGGCTTAAGGACTGATATTTTGGAGAGCCTTTATTTACTCATACCGATCGCGCTAATTTTTGTCATCATTGTGGCAGCCTTGCTAATTTGGTCGATCAATCGAGGCCAATACGACGATCTAGACCACGATGCATGGCGTGCTTTGAATGACGATCTAACCGGCAACTCAACACCGCCAGATGACAATGACCGGAACTGAGGCAATCAGCGCCATGCTCATTGGACTCGCAGGTGCGGGGCACTGCATGGGAATGTGTGGCGGTCTGGCATTGGGCTTTCGTGCCCCCGAAGACAAGAAATGGAGTTTCCCATTGGCCTACCATAGCGGACGCTTGCTGGGCTACGCCTCCATAGGCGGCTTTATAGGCTCGGTCGCACTCTTCCTCCCCATCACTCAATGGACTTTCTATCTGCGTGTTATTGCCGCGTTGCTGCTGGTTGCTGTGGGCCTTCACACGTTAAAACTCTGGTACGGCATTACAGCCCTAGAGCGACTCGGTGGCGGTATTTGGCGCGGTTTAAGTCCAATGCTCCGGGCATTCCTACCACCAAAACATTGGGGCCATGCGATGGCCATGGGAGCGCTTTGGGGCTTTATGCCCTGCGGATTGGTTTACAGCGCACTTGCCTGGAGCGCAGCAACCGCGACGGGACCTTTCGATGGGGCTTTTCTGATGGGCTTATTTGGAGTGGGAACGCTACCCGCCATGCTGGGAACAACGTTAGTGGGCCAACAAGCCAGTGTTATCCTGCGACATCAAGTCTTCCGGAATTTAATGGGTATGACACTCATTGTTATGGGATCTTGGAGTCTGTGGCTGACAACGCCTTTATCTGGGCACGGAATGATGCCCATGACGCCCAGCCCTCAGCACGAGTTAGCGCCCCCCCCCTTAGATCACTCTGGCCATCATCAACCCTCATCAAGTGCGGACACCGCAATATGATCGGGGCCTCCACCCCACAGCGAGACGAGCCCGGCACTACGGGGGTAGTGATCCTCGCTGCAGGCGCAGGTAGTCGACTCGGCCACCGCCCTAAATGCCTCCTAGAACTTGATGGCATCGCCCTAATCCACCGACAAATTCAGGCAATCCGTACATTAGGATTGACAGAAATTATTGTCGTTCTAGGACATCATGGCCATCTGATCAGCGCAGCTTTATTAAATCAGCCCGTGACGACCGTGCATCAACTACAAGGCCAACACCATCAGTCAGATTCTGTACGCCTGGGGGTTTCGAGGCTCTCCCCTGAAGTAAAAAATGTACTCATTTGCCCCTCTGACTTGCCCTTACTCAACGCCAAAGATTACCGGGCCGTCCTTGATGTTTTTCGAGGACGCGACCCATCCATTCACTTCGTTGGACCCGAAGTAAGCGGTATACCAGGGCATCCCGTTATCTTTGATTCACAGGTAATCGATCAAATTATCACCGGAGACCAAACCTTTGGCTCCGGAGCATGGCGAACAGCCAACCACGCAAACACCTTGCGCTGGCAAACAGCAAACAAACATTTCATTCGTGATATTGACAGTGAGGACGATCGGGCCCAATTCGAACTAGAGACACAGCGAAAACTGCAATGGGCTGCTGACGTAAGCTGAACCCGTTAACCCACAGTAGCTACGTCCGCTATCCCATGCTCAACCCCTATGAGGGTGAGCGCTGCTCTAGGTTCGGTTTTTTTTCGTCCGACGCCGCGCCCTAACATTATCGAAAAGAATAAAAGCTAGACCGCACCACACAATAAGAAATGAGAGCAGCGTCGCGGGAGTAATCGATTCAGCCAGTATGGTCTGGGCGACCACCAGCTGTAAGGAGGGTCCAAGATAAGAAAAAAGGCCGACTGTGGACATCGATAAAATTCGCGCTGAGGCCACGTGAGTTAGTAGGGGTACAGCCGTTAATGCACCCGCACCTAATAGAAATAAGTCTGTCCGCAATCCGTATTCGAAAAGCCCACCTCCATCGTGTAACAACAACCAAAGGGCGCCAACCGGCATGAGAAACAGTGACTCCATGAATAGCCCTTGAATCGCATCTGCCTGAATGTATTTACGTATAACGCTGTAGGTAGCAAAGGAGATCGACAACGTCAGCGATACGATAGGCAACGTGCCCACAGCGACTAACTGAACCGCTACCGCCAGAACAGCCAGCGCCATAGCCACCTGCTGGGGCCGAGTAGGCTGTTCTCTGAAGACTAAAACTCCGGCCATGGCAGTCAGTATGGGCAGCATGAAGTATCCCAAGCTGGCTTCAGTAGCTCGGCCATTGGTAACAGCAAATAGAAATACACCCCAGTTAATTGATATCAGAAATGCTGCTAAGGCAGTAAATTTCAATGTGTGCCAATCTTTAAGCAACAAAAGTGTCGACCTAAACCGTCCAAATGCCAGCAAAACAATTAAAACTGCGGGCAAGGTCCAAACGCCGCGATGCGCCAAAACATCCAGAGGAGGCACGGGTTTCGTTTGTATCCAATAGAGCGCGGCACATCCCCACACAGAATTAGCAATTAGAGCCAGTAAAATTCCCAAACGATTTTGTGAGGCCGATCCCGTCAAGCTTTAATCTCCAATACCGTCAGAATAACTAATCGCAGTGCAAGTGCAGTAACAACCCATTTAAAGACGGTTTCATAATTTGTTTGCGGCACATACTGCCGCAGTCGTGTTCCAAGCCACGCGCCTAGAATGACCCCACAACTCATGACAGCAATCGTTAGCCACCAGGCATGGAACGCAAATCCCAACAGCCCGAAAGCGACAGACCTCACGCCATGGTTGATAGTCATATAAACCCCCGTATTTACCACCAGCCACTCGCGCTCAGTATTCATACGGTTGAGAACTACCGCCCCCAATGGTCCAGTTGCGCCCGCTACCATACCCAAACCAGTCTGATATGCCCCCAAAGCAAACGTTGCAGCGCGACCTTTGGGAATAAACCGATCATGGGGCAGCCAGACAACGAGCACTATAATAAGGCCAGCAATCGCCGGTAACACCGCAAAACTAACAACGCCAACCGCCTGACTCCCGATCGCTGCGCCCAACACACTGCCACAGATCAGTGGCAATAAAAGTCTGAAATCCACGTGATGAAAAGCAAAACCAACGCGAGCCGCATTACTGACAAATTGCACGAACGCGTGTACCGGAATTATCGCCGCTAGTGGCATCAAACCCGGCATGACCAGCATCAAAGCAACACCACCACCCAGCCCTATCACAGCCGTCATCAGCGACGTTGCGAATCCCGCCATAGCCAATATCAATAAATCCACGAAACTGACCTATCATGCCTCGCTATTATTTGCATGCCGCACCAGGTAATGACAACGCTTATGAGCCACTGCGACTGAATCGCGCAACAGCTCGGGGCGGCAAGTGTAACTGCTTTTTAAGCGCCCAGTTTCATTCGTTTAGGTGCACCCACAGTGACTCATAAAATCGACGTGGAAAACTTGATTGCAAAACTTTCTGCAACTTCTGTCCCACGATGGTACCTAGCAATATTGCGCAATATCGAAATAGCTACCATGACGGAAACTCTTTTTTAAATGCCTCAGCCCAAAGCAGGGCTACTGTCAAAGCACCATCAGGCATCATCTTCAATGCACAACCATAGGCTATTCGCCGGAAAATAAAGCGCTGTTTTTACAGCACTAGCGGCAGGATCAAATGCTTCGATAAGCGCTCGGTATCGAGTCAACTGCGGGGCATAATGCTGAACCTCTCGGGCTAGAAATTGCTGCTCCGTTTCTAATGGATTAGGCCGACTGGTTTTATAGTCAATGATCCATCGATTACCCGTCTCCGAGTCCAAAAAAGTTCGATCTATGATGTTTTGCACCGGCGCACCGTTTACACCCGATGACATAAGAACCAACTCGCTGTGGGCGTCAGATCGCTGGCTTAAAATCCAGCGGCCTCGTTCATCATTGAGCGTTGCTGCAATCATTGTCTCGGCAACAACCAAAGACTCGGTCAAGGAATCACCATAAAGCCCAGCGTCAGCAAGCCCAAATTGCAGCCCACGCCGAATAGCAGTGTCTACCTCATTAGGTAACACATCCCGCTGACTCAACAACTCCAGCGCCCTATGAACAACAACACCTACAGTTCTTTCGTTGAAATGACCCGCAGGCTGAATCAAAGCCAATTGCTCAGCCTGTATACCCTGCTGCCGTTCTATTGAGGCTAACGCGCCGTCATCCGGTTTTTGCGCCACAAAATTTGCCAACGGTAATCGCAATAGCTGACAGGTCGGCATACTCGGTTGTGTCTCGCTGTCTTTCTCCTCCCGGGGCGTCTCAGTAATCGATGACGCATGCTCCACTGCATCACCTGACAGTGCCTCACGGAGAATACCCAATGGCGAGGCGCTCCCAGGCCAGGTTAACTGCGAGCCATCGGTATTATCGATCCGACCCGCCCCACTCAACCACACACGACATCGCGCTCGGGTAACGCCCACATAAAGAAGTCGACGTAGCTCAGCTGCCTCCTTCCCTTTTTGCAGCCAACTAAGATAGTTGTACAACGTAGGGGCTTTTTTCAAGCGATCATCGGCCGCAATAAGGAAGCTTCGTTCTCCCTCCCGCGCTTGGAAATGCCAGCGCAGAAGCTCACGCTGATTGCCCCGGGTCCCCTTGTGAAGTGCAGGCATGAACACGTAATCAAATTGAAGCCCTTTGGCTTTGTGGAGGGTCATAAGTTCAACGCCAAATTGACCATGCTCATGACTGGCATAGCGTTGTTCTAGAGCGCGTTCCAGCCAGTCAGGATCAAGCCCAACGCCTTCGGCATCTGCACGAGCGAGCAGATCAAAAAAACTCATCGCATCGGCTCGACCCTGCATCGATAAGGTCGAAGCCGCCTGAAGCTGCAGCCAAATCTGCTCTACCCAGATCCGCAAAGACAAGCGATCTCTTCTTGATTCGGCCCAGTCTAAAGCCGCCTCCAGCGAACCCGCTCGTATCGCTGCATCAGCATCGAGCAGGTCCGAAGCCCGGCGGAGTATTTTGCGTAAACTCAAGGGCCGAGGCTGATCTTCAATCAACGCGTAAATCTCGGACAAGAGCAAGCCACAAAAAGGCGCCCGCAGCAGCGCCAAAGCCGCTACCTCATCCGCGGGGTTGGACAACCAGCGGCACAGGGACAAAAGGTCCATAACCGATGCGGAGTGTTGTATTTTCTCAAGATCCCGCCCCAGAAATGGCAGGTCGTGCTGCTGAAGCGCTGCGATAATTGGAGCCGCATGACTGCGTGCCCGAATCAAGACTGCAATCGTGGCGTCAGGTTCGCTTTGATATATGTGGCCAATTTTCTCAGCAATCCAGTTAGCCTCTGTCAGACCAGCATCATCTGGAAATAAATGTGCTTCCACCGCGTTGCCTGGCAGCGCTGCGTTTACTGGCACGGCGCTGGTATGACTTACTTCGCTGCGCTCGGCATCATTTACTTTGGGGAAAACCTGTGCGAACACACGATTTACCCAATCAACCACCCCTGCTTGTGAGCGAAAATTCTGCGTTAGTTCGAGAGATTCTAGCGGCAAACCTCCGATACCACGGGCTTTGGCCTGAAGAAACAAACCCACATCGGCATAGCGGAAGCCATAGATAGACTGCATACCATCACCCACAATAAACGCAGTTCTAGGTGGCGCCCCGGTTACATTATGCTCGTGCCATCCTCGCATCAGTTTCTTCAACAACTTAAATTGTTGATTCGATGTGTCCTGAAATTCGTCAACCAGAATGTGCGCGATCTGATAGTCAAGGCGCAAAGCCAAGTCCGTGGGTTCCTCATCGGAGCCTAAGGCCTGTAAGGCAGCTAAGGCTACGTGAGTGAAATCCACACGCCCCTCACGTTGAAACACCAATAAAAGCTGTGCTTGCAATACGGGCAATAAGCGTGACAAACGCAAGACCAATCCCCAGCTGGTATCGTTATCTGATAACACCGGTAGCGCGCGTAGTTCTAGCAATGCCGAGGGCACTGGCAACTCGCTGAGGCTTGTCAGTAAACTTTGTAGTCGCGCTTTAGCCTCAGATTTTGCAGGAAAACCTAGCTTGATATTAACCCCGCCAGGTTTTCGCCACTCATTTGTTCCTGTTAGCAGAATATGGGCAGCGTACTGCCAGCTTGCAAGGGCTAGGTAATCGGAGCCCAAACTCACGTCTGGTTTATCCAACTCATCGGCCGATAGCTGGGCCAGCGCCTGCAACTCTTCAGACCAAGGTTCAAGGGATTCATGAAGACGCCTAACAACCGATTCGATCAATGCCTCAACGGTGGCCTGTAACGCCCTAGCGGCCTCCGCGGGAGAGGTATGCTGACCCAGAGTAGCGGCCCAATCGCCTCGCCGCGCCAAAAGCGCAACCAACAGCCCCCGCAGTACGTCCCAATCGTTGTTGAAGTGCAATAACAAACAGCGGAGATCCTCACCTACCTGCGCGTCACTACCCACCGCGTCAAAAAGTTCAATGACCGCCAGCTCAAATAACGGCTTGTCCTGCTCGGTAATTTCAACAGCGCCCCCCAACCCACTCAAAATTGGCATTTGACGCGTCAGATCGGCACACAGGCTATCGATCGTGCGAAGGTTAAATTGCTCCGGATCTAAGGACCAGTTGCGCTCATCCGCGTGGGCCAACACGGCTAAAGCCAAATCTCGAGTTTGCTGCTCATAGCTTTCGGTGACTTCGACACGACGCCGAGCCTCATCAAGCTTACTCAGCAGTCGCTCTCGCATTTCTGCCGCGGCCTTGCGAGTAAACGTCATAGCTAGAACTTGCTCTGGGCGATCGACGGTGGGCAGCAACGCCAGAATTCGCTGGGTTAGTAACTCGGTCTTACCAGAACCAGCGGGTGCTGTGACACAGAAGCTGCGAGTGGGGTCGAGAGCCGTTGTCCGAATCTGTGTGTCACTGTCAATCACGATGCACCTCCACCAAGGTCTGTAGAAGCTTCCTCGGTGAGTTCAGGACTCTGCGCATATCGACAAACACTTCCCAGTGCGCAATACCGGCAGGCCTGAGGCTGCGGGTCAATAGCCGCATGGCCCCGCACAAAATCATCAGCCAGCCGCTCTAAACGACCGCGCCAGGTCCGTCGCAATTCCTCCCAACTTTCTAAAGGCGCCACTTCATAACGCTTAACCTGATCTTCCAGGGGCATCTCTTTACCCCCAAGCCCCAGCGCTTCACCTAAAAACACATACTCTACGCCCTCCTGATGCACTCGACCAAAAGCCACCCCCTCGACGCTGTCGTTGAGTAGTGCGTATAAGGGCAATTGAGCATCACTAGGTCTATCGCCCAACCAACTTGAACGATGAACAGCGCCTGTTTTGTAGTCGATGACCACCTGCCGTCCTCCCTCCAACTGATCAATGCGATCCGGGCGTAAATTGAGAATTAAAGAACCCAAGGTCAGTTCATGACTGTCTTCTTGTTCAATGACGCTAAAGTCCCCTTCGCGCTGCGCCTCGAGCTGAAGCCAGCTGTTAAGCAAAGCAGCGACACGTTGAATTTCGAGGTCAAGACAAGCACTACCAACCCGCTTCCTGACGTTGCAATGCCGCCGTTCGGCTCGGCGCTCTAACGCCTGCACTGCCCTCTCGGTTGACTCCCGAGTGAGTGACTCAATCTGAGTGGCATCCATGGCTCTAAGGCTGTGGCTGTCCTTTAAAATTTCCCACGTAAATCGAAGCGCGTCGTGGACAATGTTTCCACGCTCAGCGGGCGTCAAGCCAAACACCGGAGTAGCCACATCGGCAGGGCCTAAGCGATGGCTAACCCATGCTCGAAACGGGCAGTTTGACTGGTTACTAATCAAACTAGCACCGCCGCCCCATTGAATATCAGCGTCTCCGACAACAACGTTACCCTCGTCCAATAACTCTAGCGGCGACGGTTCTGGCCAGTGCCTAGGGGTTTGCTGTTGTGTTGGTGAGTCATCTGAAGCTATCGGGCGTGCAAGATGGCTGGGTAAAATTTCGAGACCTTCATGCTCGCTGGCATAACTGGCACTCACATCACCATGAGTCGCTCGGAAACTGTTAAGCAGTGCAACAGCAGATGCCTCAAGCGCCACACTATCGCTGTTAAGCAGGCCCAAATGACGTTGCAGCCAGTTTGGTAAGAAAGGTAGCAACTGAGGTCTTTGGGGCAGCAGGCCCGACTGCAGGCCGCAAATCCAAAGCGCATCAAATCGCAGCCCCACCACTTCCTGCGGGCCGAAAACCTGAACGGCGCCCTCCTCGGTTTTAGGTTGAAAAACTCGGTCATCCAAACACTGCTCCCAGAGAAGAATGACCTGTTGAAAGGATAATTCTCCCGTGATGCAGTCCTGCATGACCAGCTCATCTAACGCGACCTCCAAGCGTTCAAACTGCTGATACTCAAGGGAATCGAGAGCAGCGCGACCCGGCCACTGCCAGAGCCGAAGTACAGATCGAATCACATCTAACCACCTTGAAGGCAGTCGTTTTCCACGAGTACTGCGGTCAGTGCGCAAAATTTTAAAAACCTGAGTTAAATGCGCCTCAGGAGCAAATGTTTCGGCCAGATGATTTAGATCCCGCTTATCAATGTGTTCGCTGGTCAAGTCGGTACAAGCCTTACGTAACTGCAATAGTGCGATGCCATCAAGTTCTTCTCCCCCATGAAGAAAGGGCGATCGCAGCAATGCCAGTACCTCACTTCGCAAAAGGGCTACTGAGTCATAAGCAGTTGCCACCCGAAGCGCCGTTAAGGCATCACGAAACATTGGGGTCTTAGAGAGCGGCATGCCAGAGCTAAAGTTGACGGGCAATGCGGCGTACCGTGCCCCCAAACAATCAAACTCTTGTCGCAGTTGATATTCGAGTTCCGGGCGATCTCGGTTGAAGTCGAGCAACACAATGGCGGTACTACCCGCATTGTCACGGTGTCTCTGCGCCGCCCATTTCGCGACGGCCATTGACTCGGCTCGTCGACTCGGAAATGTTTTCGTCACGAGAGGATCAAAAAGCTCTGTTTCCGGAGCGACAGGCTGATGTAACAATCCCAGGTGATTCAATACTTGATGAGTCAATGGCGGCAACTGCAATACATGACACAACACGATAGAAATCTTCGATTCGATGGGCACTGTCAGTAAGCTTCGGTATATGTCAGCGCGAGTCGCCCACGCATTACTGTCTAACTGCGCAGTAAACTCTGAGCACCATCGCTCGAAGGTGGCACAGTCATTATCAAAGCTAAAGTGATGGCGTTGCGATTTATCTTCGGGGTCTCCCCCCCACATCAGCCACTGCTGACGAGCCCGCAGCGCTTGTTCAGCGGCTGCTGCGGGTTGAATCAAACTAAATCCTCCTTGGCCGTGCATGTCCGCCTGAATCACCTTCATCCAAAGACGTCGCTCTGCCACCCGACCTAGCAGCCGACGTGGAGGCAAATGACCCGCCTCTACCTGCTGTCGCCACACCGATTCCAGCCAACCGTCTACGGGCTGAATCGTGGGTGGCCGAATAACCGACACATCCCCACTGAGCTGCTCTTCCACCACGGCCTGCATCATGACCCGGGACAATCGTAATCCTGGCGTCAAAAAGACCGCGTTCTGTGTCATAAATTTCCGGAAGGGCGACAAATCAACCGCTGCTTTCAAACCTTATCTCCAAGTTTTGTACAAATCACCACATGACGCTGCGTGTTCAGACGGTTAGACTCCGCAGCGCGCCGGCTTGTGTGTTCCGCCATTGGCCCGGCCCAATTTTTTTGAATATTGCAGGCAAACTAGCATGTCCAAACCCCATGTTCACAATGTTAACGTCGCCGCCCAGAAAATTCTGGTAGCACCTGCCGCCTTACGCGACATAGTTGGCGTCGATGACGCACTACAAGATCGTGTCGCTAAGACCAGAGAGGCGATCGAAAACATCCTCGATAGAAAAGACCATCGTCTTATGGTTGTCGTGGGTCCTTGCTCCATCCACGATGTTGATGCCGCCATGGAATATGCTCATAGGCTTAAGCGTGTGGCCGAACAGGTCGGCGATACGCTGCTTTTGGTCATGCGCGTTTATTTTGAGAAGCCCCGAACGACGGTTGGTTGGAAGGGACTGATCAATGACCCTCATCTCGATGATTCATTTGACATTGAAGCAGGCCTTACGATTGGGCGCTCACTTTTGAAAGACATTCAACAGCTGGGCTTACCCACGGCTACCGAAGCGCTGGACCCGATCACCCCACAGTACTTACAAGACTTAATTAGCTGGTCAGCAATAGGCGCTAGAACAACCGAATCTCAAACCCATCGAGAAATGGCCAGCGGCTTGTCTTCAGCGGTTGGGTTCAAAAATGGTACCGATGGCGGGCTTGAAGTTGCCGTCAATGCCATGAAATCAGTATGTAATCCCCATCGTTTTCTGGGTATTAACAGTGAAGGAAAAGTCTCGGTATTTGAGACTCGAGGCAATCCCTATGGCCATGTCGTTTTAAGAGGTGGTTCTGCTGGCCCCAACTACAACAGTCAACATATTGGGCTGTGTGAAGAGGCACTCGAACAAGCCGCCTTGCCTGCCAACATCATGGTTGATTGCAGTCATGCCAATACCGAAAAACAACCCGACCGCCAGCCCGCAGTGGCTGCAGACGTAACTGAGCAGATTATCGCAGGCAATCGATCAATCATTGGTTTAATGCTCGAGAGTAACCTTAAAGCCGGGAACCAGAAGATTCCCAGCAACCTCGATGACCTGGAGTATGGGGTTTCAGTCACCGATGGCTGCATTGATTGGGACACCACAGAAACCTTGCTTGTGGATATTGCGAATAAACTGCGGAACGTTCTGCCTGCGCGCGCTACGCCTTAAGCAGGTGCTTTGCTCGCTCACTGGGCTTCAAATGCGAGTGGCCACGCCTGAGACCATGCTGAGGCGAACAGAGCCTCTTTTCTAGCATTCGTGCTCCGGCACTGGCCGAAAGCGGCAATCCAACTCGGGATCGGGAGCTGGATTTCTCTTCAGCGCGCGACGCCTTAGTAGTAGGCCTGGCTACGATCTGAATGGTCAGTGACGTCGCGGACCCCCGAAAGTTCAGGAACCTGCTCCAGAAGCGTTTTCTCTACCCCATCCTTCAAGGTCATGCTAACCGCACTGCACCCCTGACAACCCCCGCCAAATCTGAGAATGGCCAAAGCGTCATCGGTGATTTCGACCAACGAGACCTCTCCGCCGTGGGCGGCCAGTGACGGATTGACCTCGTTATAGAGGACATAATTAATACGATCTTCGATAGGGCTATCGACATCGACCCGGGGCATTTTAGCATTAGGCGCCTTTATCGTTAGCTGCCCGCCAAATTTATCCTTGTTGTAATCAACCATGGCGTCTTCCAGAAAAGGGACGCTGCGTCCCTGGAACCACGCCTTAAAGTGGCCAAAATCTTCCTCTACATCATCGGCCTCCATATCACCCTCTCGGCAGTATGCGATGCAGGTTTCGGCCTTGGGTGTACCTGGTTGGTTGATAAAGACACGTACACCGAGAGCGTCCTCTTGCTTATTCAGTAGTTCTCCAAGGTATTCCCGAGCGGCTTCAGTAATCGTAATCATGGGCTTTTTCGTCCAGTAAATCAGTGGGCATTCGCTGTGGGTCCAATGATACCCGACTATCGGGGTGGGTGAACACAAAGGAAATTTTTGGTCCAAGACCCACCGACAGACTTATATATCAATTTATTTTGATATATCATATGCAATCAAAATTATTTCGGACATATAACCAAAAATGCTTTCCTCTCGATTTCCAAAATACTCCAAGGCGTCAGCATTGACCCTCATTGACGCACTAGAACAGCAAATTCTGCTGATCGATGGCGCTATGGGCACTATGATTCAAGAACAAGTGCTGACAGAAGCTGATTACCGTGGGGAGCGCTTTAAAGACCACCCCAGCGATCTCAAAGGCAATAATGACCTGCTCAGTTTGACTCGCCCCAACCTGATTTCCACCATTCACGAGACCTACCTTGCTGCCGGTGCAGACCTCATTGAGACCAACACGTTTAATGCGACCGCCACCGCCCAAGCCGATTACCAACTCGAGACGATCATATGGGATCTCAATCTTGAAGGAGCACGACTGGCAAGGGGCGCAGCCGATAAATTCATCCAAAAGACGCCGGAGAAACCCCGGTTTGTCGCTGGAGTACTCGGCCCAACCCCTCGCACCGCTTCAATCTCTCCGGATGTCAATGATCCAGGAGCACGAAACATCACCTTTGATGAGCTAAGGGGTGACTACCAGCTCGCGACGGAGGCGCTCATTGAGGGTGGCGTTGATATCCTCATGGTTGAAACAGTTTTCGATACCTTAAACGCCAAGGCCGCGTTGTTCGGATGTCGGGAGGCTATGGATAAACTCGGAGTTGAACTACCGATTATGGTGTCTGCAACATTCCCGGACACTAGTGGCCGCCTGCTCTCAGGACAAACGGGAGAAGCGTTTTGGCATGCCATTGCGCACGCCCGACCCTTGATCGTGGGCAGCAACTGCGGCCGCAGGTTTCGAGAGGTAAAACCCTTTTTAGAGGAGCTCGCAAAAGTCAGTTCGTGCTATTTCAGCGCGCATCTCAATGCTGGTCTACCCAATGCGTTCGGTGACTACGATGAAACTCCGCAAGACATGGCCACTGATTTCGATACCTTCGCAGCGCAAGGTTATTTAAATCTGGCCGGAGGCTGCTGTGGCACAACACCTGAACATATTAGGTCGATCGCTACCAGCGTCGCAGACCATCAGCCTCGAAAGTTGCCGGCGCTCCCTCAGGACACCTACCTGAGTGGCCTTGAAAGTTTCTCCTTCACTGGCAAAAATTTCGTCAACGTAGGCGAACGCTGCAACGTAACGGGATCGGCGCGGTTTAAAAGCCTCATTCTCGACGACCAATACGAAGCAGCCCTCGATGTAGCACGAAAGCAAGTAGAAGATGGCGCGCAGATTATAGATATCAACATGGATGAGGGGATGCTAGACGCAGAGGCCGCCATGGTGCGCTTCTTAAATCTCATAGCCTCCGAACCCGATATAGCCCGGGTACCCATTATGGTGGACTCCTCAAAGTGGAGCGTTATTGAGGCCGGACTCAAGTGCATTCCTGGGAAATCAATTGTTAACTCCATTAGCCTAAAAGCCGGGGAAGCTGAATTTTTACAGCAAGCCTCACTCTGCCAACGCTACGGAGCCAGCGTCGTCATTATGGCATTCGACGAGGACGGACAGGCAGACACCTTCGAGCGTCGCAAAAACATTTGCCGACGCAGCTATGACTTACTGCGAAGCGAGCTCGACTTCAATCCCTTCGACATCATGTTTGACCCCAATATTTTTGCCATAGGAACCGGCATTGAAGTTCACAATAACCATGCGGTCGACTTCATAGAGACTGCGCGCTGGATTAAGGAAAATTTACCGGGGGCAAGAATTTCTGGCGGTGTATCGAACGTGTCATTTTCCTTTCGAGGTAACAACCCCGTCCGTGAGGCCATTCACTCAGTGTTTCTTTATCACGCAATTGGTGCCGGCCTCGATATGGGCATCGTCAATGCAGGGCAACTGGCCGTTTACGATGATTTACCGGCAAACCTTAAAAACGCTGTGGAGGACCTAGTTCTTAACCGCAAAGATGATGCTACCGAACGACTGCTAGAGCTTGCCGAGGAATATCGAGGCTCGGGTAGCCGCAGTCGAGTCGAGGATCTAACTTGGCGCGAAGGACCCGTCGCCAATCGTTTACAACATGCTCTGCTGAAGGGCATTACACAGTTTATTGAGGAGGATGCGGAAGAAGCCAGACAGCTATCACAACGTCCTATCGATGTGATCGAGGGTCCTTTGATGGACGGTATGAACACCGTGGGCGATCTCTTTGGCGAGGGCAAAATGTTTTTGCCGCAAGTCGTCAAATCTGCGCGGGTTATGAAGCAGGCTGTCGCCTACTTACAACCTTTTATTGAAGAGGAAAAGTCTGGTAAAGCCCAAAACAATGGCAAGATTTTGCTCGCGACTGTCAAAGGTGATGTGCACGACATTGGAAAAAATATTGTGGGCATTGTACTTCAGTGCAACAACTATGAAATTGTCGATTTGGGTGTCATGGTGCACTGTGAGGAGATTCTGAGGGTCGCTCGCGAAGAACAAGTCGATATTATCGGCCTATCTGGACTCATCACCCCTTCACTGGAGGAAATGTCCCATATTGCTGGAAAAATGCAGCAAGAAGGCTTCCAGATACCCTTAATGATTGGCGGTGCTACTACCTCTAAGGCGCACACGGCTGTCAAAATTTGTCCTGCCTATCAAAACGATGCCGTTGTTTATGTGCCGGATGCTTCACGCAGTGTCAGCGTGGCCAGCCAGCTTTTGGGCTCATCTAAAGCGACCTTCGCGGAAAATATTGCCAACGAGTATGTAGCGGTACGCGATCGAGTCGCTCGTAGAAAAAAACGCAGTGATCGCCTTGCCTACAGTGAAGCCGTTGAATCTGCCTTCCAGTGGAGCTGGGATGATTATCAACCGCCTGAACCGAGCTTTTCAGGGGTCAGAGCTTTGAGAGATTATTCCCTCGAAGCTTTAATCAACACCATTGACTGGACGCCGTTTTTTATCACTTGGGATCTTCATGGAAAATACCCCGCCATACTAGAAGACGCTGTGGTTGGCGAACAGGCCCGCCAGCTGTTCGCCGATGCTCAATCTATGCTGCAGCAGATTATTGCGGAGAACTGGCTGCAAGCCCACGGCGTTATTGGCTTTTGGCGGGCTCAGCGCTTCGGCAGCGACGATATTCGACTCTTTAACGAACAGAGCCAACCGGTGGCTGACTTGCACCATATTCGCCAGCAACTGCAAAAACGTGAAGGAGAAAGCAACTTATCTCTGGCTGATTTTGTGGCTCCTGAAGAGGGTCCATCCGATTGGATTGGCGGCTTCTGTGTCACTACGGGTCACGGAGTTGAGGAGCGTGCCAAAGCTTTTGAGGCTGAACATGACGACTACAACGCGATTATGCTTAAGGCCCTCGCCGACCGCCTCGCGGAGTCCTTTGCAGAGCAGCTTCACCGGGAAGTACGAACAAAGCACTGGGGCTATGCACCGGATGAGTGCCTTGAAAATACCGACTTAATTCGGGAAAAATATCAGGGAATCAGGCCAGCTCCGGGCTACCCGGCTTGTCCAGATCACACTGAAAAAGCGACCTTATTTAGATTACTGGACGTCGAAAAAAACTGCGGGGTGTCGCTGACAGAGAGCTATGCTATGTACCCCACTGCTGCGGTCAGTGGTCTGTACTTTTCGCACCCAGAATCCCGCTACTTTTCAGTGGGTAAAATTGGCAATGATCAAGTGGCCGCCTTGGCAGAGCGCAAAGGCGACGCCGTTGACGATATAAAATACTGGCTAGCCCCGATTCTTGACGAAGCCTGAAACCGACGACAACAAAATAAATCGCGACGCCGGGGGGAGCGAATTGGTATTGTTGGCAGTATCAGCACTAGTGATACTTAAGCATTGACATGACGAACAGCGACAACGAAAGAAAGCCCCCCGCAACTAAGCTTTCTTGGCTGAGCCTGCTGCAAAGCGTTTTCGCTGCGGCTCTGGGCGTGCAAAGCGCCAAAAATCGTGACCGAGATTTTAGCGGCGGCAACGCCGGGGCGTTTATTGTCGCGGGGTTGGTCTTCGCAGCAGTTTTCGTAGGGAGCTTGGTGCTATTGGTACAATGGGTCGTGGCGCGCTAGAGCGGAATCAGGCGGGCATACCACCGAGCCAAAACACTACCCAAGTGACGACTACAGAGACAATGATGACAGCGGCCAAGCCATCGGCAGCGCCGTCAGACAAATTACTTTGAGACATCGTATTTTTCCTTTCAAATGAGAACAATTTAACCGTTAATACTTAGCGCGCGTAGTTTGAAAGAAACCGGCCCGCAAAGCAAAGCCAATTGTTACCTTATCTGCAGCATCTGCAGCTGGTGGTAGCCAAAATCGGGCATTGAGTAAGCTTACTACTGCACGTCTTTTTCACTACCACGGGGGTTTTATGGATTTTGGTGGCATCACGTTTACATTCGCTGCCATATTTTTGGGGGCGGCAGTGTTTGCCTCTATCGCGCTGTATACCCGCCAACCCATTATTATTGCCTACATTATTTTGGGCGCAGCACTGGGCCCTTTTGGCACCGGCCTTGTGAGCAATACTGCTCTAGTCAGCGACGCAGGGCACGTCGGGATCATTTTCCTGCTGTTTTTGCTGGGGCTCGATATGCAGCCCAAAGCCTTGCTGAACAGCATGAAAAGCTCCAGTTGGGTGGCACTGGCTAGCTCGGGTATTTATATCGCCGTGGGATACGCCATTACACGGGGCTTTGGTTTTGCACACAGCGATGCCCTACTGGTGGGCGCGGCATTAATGTTTTCCTCAACCATCATTGGTATCAAGCTATTGCCTACGACGGTTCTCCACCATAAACACCTTGGCGAAGTTCTGGTTGCGTTGCTGCTGTTTCAGGACCTGATCGCCATTATTGTACTGGTGTGGTTACAAAGCGGTGACTCTGACAGCTCTATGGTGTGGTCGCTCGCCCGCCCCATGATTATGCTGCCCTTACTCGTCTTGAGCTGCTGGGCTTCGGTTCGCTTTGTATTAATTCCACTCATCGCGCGATTTGACCGATACCACGAATATATTTTTCTACTCTCAGTCGGGTGGTGCCTTGGAGTAGCAGAGTTGGCAGCACTCATGGGGCTAAGCGCGGAAGTCGGTGCGTTTATCGCTGGGGTTGCAGTGGCTACGAGCCCTATCGCTCAGTACATCGCAGTAAGTCTGAAACCTCTTCGCGATTTCTTTCTCGTCATTTTCTTCTTTTCTGTGGGTGCACAATTTGACGTCTCCGCCCTGCCCAGTGTCGCTGCAGCAGCGGTGGTTCTGGCACTCAGCTACTTGTGCCTCAAACCCGTGGTTTATCAGATGCTGTTGCGTGGTGTGAGTGAATCACCAAAGCTAGCGTGGAATCTTGGGTTTCGGTTGGGCCAATGTAGTGAATTCGCGTTACTCATTGCGGTCGTGGCCCTCGAATCAGGTCGCCTGAGTCCTACTGCCCATACACTGATTCAGGCCACGACGATTCTTACGTTACTAGTCTCAAGCTACCTCGTCGTCACCCGACTTCCCACGCCTATCGCCAGCAACGATGCACTGCGGAGGGATTAAGTGCTTTCCTCGCAAAGGGCTGCACCCCCTAAGGGCACAGCTCCAAACTTGCCAATGCTACGGTCGCTGACCAAGAGCTCTCGCCGCTGAGGGCATCACTCAGGTCCTGCGCTGAACCACGCTACAAGTCGTAGCCTCGCTCATCGTGAAGCACCAAATCCAGCCCGATGGTTTCTTCATCACTATCGACGCGAAGTCCCACGAGGGCATCGACCACCTTAAAGAGAATGTAGCTCACGACCAGGGTATACAGAAACGTTGCGCCGACACCTGTCGCCTGAACGGCAAGCTGACCAGCGATACTGTCAATACCGTCGGAGAAACCATTGCCGCTAAAGATGCCCAGATTCGGTGAGCAAAAGACACCTGCCAACAGCGTGCCCAAAATACCACCAACACCGTGGACGGGAAAAACATCGAGACTGTCATCTATTTTCAGGCGATTTTTCAAGGTAATTGTTGCGAAGTAGCAGACGACCCCTGCAGTCAGTCCAATCACAACCGCTGCTGCAGGCCCTACTGAGCCTGATGCCGGTGTAATCGTACCCAGACCTGCCACCATGCCGGTAACGATGCCCAAAACCGAAGGCTTGCCGTGTCGTATCCACTCCATAGCCATCCATGCCAAAGAACCGCAAGCTGCAGAAAGATGTGTCACCAGCATCGCCATAGCGGCGCTTTGGTCCGCCGCCACTGCAGAACCGGCATTAAAACCGAACCACCCCACCCAAAGCATGCCGGCACCGGTCACTGTCATCGTTAGGTTGTGTGGCGGCATGGCCACGGAACCAAACCCTCGACGCGGTCCCATCATGATTGCGGCGACCAAGGCGGCGACACCTGCCGTGATATGAACCACTGTGCCACCGGCAAAATCCTGAAGACCCATGGCGCCCAACCAGCCACCGCCCCAAACCCAGTGACAAATAGGTGCGTAGACAAGTAATAGCCATGCCGTACTGAACAGCAATAGTGCTGAAAACCGAATACGCTCGGCAAAACCGCCAATAATTAGGGCTGGAGTAATAATCGCAAAGGTCATTTGAAACATAACAAACAGGGAGTCGGGAATTGAACCGTTGACGCCATCAATATCAATGCCCATGAGCATTAGATTGCCAAGATCACCAATCCAGGCGCCCTGCTCAACACCGGCAGAGCCAAAGGCCAAGGTGTAACCCGCCACAAACCAAACCACTGACATCAACGCAGCCAAAGCAAAACACTGCATTAACACCGACAAGACGTTACGGACACGCACTAGACCACCGTAGAATAACGATAGCCCCGGCAAGGTCATAAATAAAACCAGCGCAGTCGCGGTCAGGAGCCACGCAGTATCAGCGGAGGAAATCTCCCCAGCCAAAGCGGGAAAAGGTAATAGAAAAGCGCATAACGCTATGAAAGCCGATTTACGTGTAACGTGCATTTTATGTGACCACCACAATGACTATCGAGGTGCGCATAATGCCATATCCTTGCGGCAGTGCCAGTGGCGCCGTACCCTAACCGAATAAAATACATGTGTTGTTTCGTTTTGATTTGGAGTTCCTTATGCTTCGCGCGCTCATTTTCTGCATTTTTATTAGCATCAGCGGCCTGATTACGGCCCAGCCAGCGGAAGCGCCCGCCTCCCCGCATAACCCTCGCTCGGTAATTCTCATTATTGGTGACGGTTTTGATGACCAGCATGTCACTATGGGTCGCAACTTTCTTGTAGGCCATGACGGTGAGTTGGTCATCGACACCCTGCCCGTCAGAGCTGCCGTTCAAGTTCAAACGGTGGGCAAAGATACACAATGGGTATACGTCGCTGACTCAGCGAATACAGCCACTACTTTGGCAACTGGGGTCACGACTCAGATGGGAAGGGTTGGCACGAGTGCTACAGATGAAGATTTAGTTACCATCGCCCAACGGGCGAATGCAGCAGGATTTAAGACCGGTATCGTGAGTAGCAGTTCGGTCACAGACGCAACCCCTGCCAGCTTTATGAGCCACGTTTCCAGCCGCGGCTGTGAAAATCCCGATATTATTTTGGGCGGCGAGCTTTACAGCGTTGCTTATGAGGGATGCCCACAGGACGCCACTGTTAATGGCGGCCCCGGTTCAATTGCCGAGCAGATTGTGAAGGCACCCATTGACGTGATCCTTGGCGGGGGGCTAAGCCACTTCACCACAAGCGACCCCAAATCAGGAAAGACCGCAATAATGATGGCTGAGTCTCAGCCCGTAAGTATTGTTACGGATCCCGCTATGCTGACTCAGGCAGACTCCAATCAGCGATTAATCGGATTATTCGCTACCGGACACCTTCCGGTGAGACTGCAAGGTTCTGACGGTCGAGGGGCCGAGCAGCCCGACACGAGCACGCTCAACAAATTGGATTGGCGCCTAGGCAGTGTGACCCAGCCAGACCCCATAAAATGTGAACCCAATCCCGCCTATGGCAATACGCCAGGGCTGGCGAAGTTAACTGAAGTTGCTCTCGATCGGCTGACGCAAGACAACGATACAGGTTTATTTTTGATGGTCGAATCGGCTTCTATAGATAAAGAGAGCCACGTCCGTAATCCCTGTGGCTCTCTCGGTGAGATCGCGCAACTTGAAGAAGTTGTAAGCGTCGCACTGACTTTTGCCCAGACACATCCAGAGACGCTGATCATTGTGACCTCCGATCATGCCCAGGCAGCTCAAATTATTCCCGAGCCCAGTCTGTACGCTGATATTCCTGTCCCCGTTTACTCACCGGGTCACGTCGCGCGCCTCATCATGCCTGATGGCAGCTTGATGACTATTAATTACGCCACCAATGGCTTTGTTTCAGAGGAACATACCGGGGCTAATGTGCCACTTTTTGCCAATGACGTTGGCCAGGGGCTCATACCCGCGTTTCTGCGCCAACGCGAAGTACACGACGTTATGGCAAGCTTCTTAGGTTTGTAGGTCTTCCCGACATACACAGACAACGAAGCCAGTCGTTCAAACCAACATTTTGGAATGCATGAATGAGTCTTACTAATATTAACGGCCGTGCCGTATCGCGCATTTGTTTAGGAACCATGACTTGGGGCGAGCAAAATACCGAGCAGGAGGCTCATGCCCAAATTGATTATGCACTAGAGCATGGTATTAATTTCATGGACGCGGCTGAGATGTACCCCGTGCCGCCGCGGGCTGAGACTCAGGGGCGAACCGAGCAATATATCGGCACCTGGTTTGCCAATTCGAAACGGCGTGAAGATTGGATACTTGCGACAAAAGCCACAGGTCCTCGTGAGGAGTTTGATTTTTTACGCGGTGGTCCGCGCTTTATCCGGGAGCACCTTGTAGAAGCCGTCGATAATAGCCTGCAACGATTGCAGACTGATTATATCGACCTCTACCAATTGCATTGGCCCGAGCGCCCCACCAACAGCTTCGGGGTGAGAGGCTACACTCACCTACCCGATGCAGAATCAAACTGGACACCCATCGAGGAGGTCATGCGCACGCTCGAAGTACTTATCCAACAGGGCAAGATCCGCGGCTATGGAATCTCCAATGAAACACCTTGGGGTGCCATGACGTTTTTACAAACCGCAGACCGCGAGGGTCTGCCCCGGCCGCAGTCAATTCAGAACCCGTACAGCTTGTTGAACCGAACCTATGAGATTGGCCTGGCCGAGATATCTCATCGCGAAGACATTGGCCTGCTTGCCTATTCTCCACTAGCCATGGGGTTACTGACGGGTAAGTACCGCAACGGCGCACTCCCAGAAGGATCTAGGCTGGCTTTATTCAAACGTTTCGCACGCTATGCATCAGAACCGACTTGGGAGGCAGCTGAGCGCTACGTCGCACTAGCCGAGGAACACGACTTAAACCCGGCGCAAATGGCACTAGCTTTCGTCAACTCTCGCCCTTTTCTACTGTCGAATATTATTGGTGCAACCAGTGTGGCCCAACTGGAAGAAAACATACGCAGCCTCGACGTTGTGCTGTCAAAAGAGGTTCGAGCCGGAATCAAGGCCATACATCAAGCCATTCCCGACCCAGCGCCTTGAAACCCAGCACCCAAAGCCTAGACCTTAGACCTTAGACCTTAGACCTTAGACCTTAGACCTTAGACCTCAGAGATTAACCCAGCTATTGAGTGCCCTGAGGCGAAAGGCTGTACCTCGATAGCTCAAGATGACGCTGTCAGCCAGAATTTCTTCAACCTTAAGCCCACTGCGTTGCTGACCCACACCCAATACCGTGCCATTCAAAGTGACTTGGGACGAGCCATCCGGCCGCCAATCATGAACGGTGTACATAACACTGGGAATTGCATTCTTCTTTTGCTGCGACAAGTTCTCAATAAGTGGCGTGCTGTGAGCAATCAGGGCAGGCTTGCCCAGCTCAGCCTGCACGCGCTTCACAACGGCTGCAATGTCTAACGGCAGAGTGCCTGAGACGTCATCCTCTGCAACGTTGTCAGGCGCGAGGTTCCCTTGGGCCGCCGTCGAAGAAGCACCCAGGGGCGTTTCAGCGATGGCCGTAGTGTCGGTTGTTGGTGATGGTGGCCGTGTTGAGGGCTGCACGTCTAACCCAGTGAATGTGGAGTCCTCTGACGCCCCCGCAAGATTCGATGCAGCTATTGAAGCAGGCACATCTGAACCCTCACCCGGCTGCCTCTCAACACCACGATACAGCGCTGCCACACGGGTGCTGTCCGGTACGCTGTTCTTCGTCGTGGGTTTTGCCTGATTTTGCATCTCGGCTCTCACAGTCCTGGGAGTCATTTCAGGGGTTGGGAGCGCTGGTAGAGCTTCAGAGGTGTTGCGAATTGGGGTTCCAAGGGGATCAGTGGCTGCCTGCGGCGTACCGCTTGGCTGCATCTTGTTTTGCTGAGGATTCGCCACAGCAAAGGTTTGTGAGGAATCCTGAATCACCACAACGCTGAAGCCGACAACAACCACGAACCCAGTGCTTAGGGCCAGCGCTTTAAACCCAAAGCTCGGTGCGGCTGCCTTTACCGAAAATTCGTGACTGGTATCGATTGAAGGCACCGCGTTAGGAACATCGCCATCTTCTCGAGAACGTTTTAGGGCATCTAGAATCATCGACATATCAAGGCCCTTCCATCAGCCACTGCGCACGACGAAGCGCCGCACTCGAGACTAATCCTTTACCCAATGCATCGTTAAGTTTTAACAACGTTTGAACACCCACGACGCCATCAGCAGTGAGATTATTTTGGGCCTGAAACAACCGGACTCGCTCTGCTAGAGCCGGGGTAAAACGCTGCTTGGTTAACGGCGTGACTTGCTGATCCAGCGTTGCAAACAGTTGCGCCACCACCGCGACTGCGGGATCAACATCCCCCTCGACCAAGGGTCGATTCCATCCCTGAGGAGGTTGCCAAAACATGCGATAGCGACCTCGCCAAGCCGTCGCCATATCGACCAGCCTGATGGGTTTTATTCCGTCATTACTGAGCACCCACGCTAGCGGGCCCTCAAAAGCCACCACCAGCGTCGCTGCTGAAAAGCGTGCTGGGGTTTGCATATCGAGCATTACTGGTCGATTGAGGGCAATGACCGAATCCCAAACTTCGGCAGTGCCCTCTTGGCAGCGTAGGCTATCGACGTCAGGTTCATTTTCTAAGCCAGTGCACACTTCTGCAGGGAAGGGCGCGTCACTATTGAGCTGCCATAGCTGCTCGAGGGCCCTAGCCTCGTTTATCATCCACCCTGCGGCCTGCGGTTCACTCCTAGCGCCCACATTTTGCACAGTGTCAGTGCCAGAATCAGCAGCATTCACCGAGGCATCGTTAATCAAGTTGTCGGCAGCTGTAGGAACTGGCATTGGTGACGGGCCAGCCCTAAAACCAACCGCAAGCAGCAGTAACAAACCGCCAAAACAGACACCGCCAAAAATCCAAAGCCACGGTGGCACCGAAGACCGATTCACCGCGGCATGAGCTGTGCCAAAAACTTCTTCAGCCGCAGCTGCAACGTGGCGGCGGTTGACGCGATCAAGTTTACGGCCATACGCCCCTAGCAACGCCCGATCACACAGAAGGTTAATTTGCCGTGGAATTCCCTGAGCGCGCTTATGAATAGCACGCACCACACCCGGGGCAAACAGCTCACGCCCGGAGGGTAATCCCGCTACCTGTAGGCGGTGTCTAATGTAAGCGTTCGTTTCCTCAAGACTCAGTGCCTCGAGGTTGTAGCGGGCTGTTATGCGCTGGTTAAGTTGCCTTAACTCCGGCCTGCCCAGCTTTTCCGTTAGCTCCGGCTGGCCAATGAGAATAATCTGGAGAAGCTTCTCGCTGTCGGTTTCAAGATTGGTCAGCAATCGAATTTGCTCGAGAACGTCGAAATCTAGGTGCTGGGCCTCATCGATCATAAGCACCGTCTTGCGGCCCTTATCGTGATTGCTGAGCAGAAATCGATGCAGAGCATCGGTTAGATCCTTCAAGCTGTGATGATCTTTGGGGTAATCAATGGCCAATTCATCACAGACTGTGGCTAACAGCTCGACCGCGCTGAGAGCCGGGTTAAGCACAATGGCGAGATCCACATTGCCTGGTAGCTGCTCCAAAAGCGCGCGGTTTATGGTGGTTTTACCCGTGCCAACTTCACCCGTCAGCAGAATAAAACCACCTCCACTGCCCACCCCGTACAACAGGTGAGCGAGGGCGTCGCGATGCCTGGGGCTCATAAACAGGTAGCGTGGATTAACCGAAATGGAAAACGGCGACTCCACTAAACCAAAATATTTGTAATACATGGTCCGAATTCTTCAAAAAGCCGCACTTTTTGCGGAAGTCGACAGCTTCGCACAGTTAAGGAAACCTCGAAACATACTTGAGCGACAAAAAAACATACTGTATGTTCAAATCCCAAATTTAGTCCGAACCCCACATTAAGCACGATTGAGTCCAAGGAGACTTCGCTATGGCTTTGCCGCCCATTCTTAAAGATACACTTCGCCTGCCCATTATTGCTTCGCCGCTATTTATCATTTCCAACCCAGACCTTGTCATAGCACAGTGCAAAGCCGGCATCGTAGGTTCTTTCCCCGCACTCAACGCACGCCCCGAACCCGTTTTAGACCAGTGGCTGCAGCGCATTAACGACGAGCTTGATCGCCACAACCAAGAAAACCCAGACTCACCCGCCGCACCCTATGCGGTAAATCAGATTGTTCATGGCTCAAACGCCCGTTTGGAATACGACATGGAAATGTGCGTCAAATACAAAGCACCCATTGTCATTACCTCTCTGGGCGCAAAAGAGTGGGTCAACGAAGCTGTGCACAGCTATGGCGGCATTACGCTGCATGACATCATTAACAACCGCTTCGCTAAAAAAGCCGTTGAAAAAGGCGCTGATGGTCTCATTGCTGTCGCCAGCGGTGCAGGCGGCCATGCTGGCACCCAGTCACCCTTTGCTCTTATTCAAGAGATTCGCGAATGGTTTGAGGGCCCTCTCATTCTTTCCGGTGCCATTGCCACGGGAGATGCGGTACTCGCGGCTCAGGCCATGGGAGCCGATTTGGGCTACATCGGTTCAGCCTTCATTGCCACTGACGAGGCCAATGCTGAGCAAGGCTACAAGCAAGCTATTGTTGACTGTGGCGCCGATGACATTGTGTACAGCAACCTGTTCACCGGTGTCCATGGCAACTACTTGCGCCCCTCTATTGAGAGCGCTGGTCTAGACCCCGACAACCTCCCCGTCAGCGATCCCACGCAAATGAATTTTGGTTCAGGGGGCAATACCGACGCCAAAGCCTGGAAAGATATCTGGGGCTCCGGTCAGGGTATTGGCGCCGTTAAGAGCTTGGGCCCCACCGCCGATTACGTGGCGCAATTGGCCGCACAATACAATGCTGCAAAAGCACGGGTAATGGGTTAATGAGCGACTCAACGCCAAAAATTCCGCGGTCTGCAGAAGACGACTACAGCGAAGAGAGCCTGGCAGCACGCCAGGCCTTTATTGAAGCCCAAACCGGTGTGGCGTTAAACCACACCAAACAGTACTCCTATGACCCCCACGTCATGGCGGGCAATATCGAAAACATTTGGGGAGTTGCCCAAATCCCAATTGGCGTGGCCGGGCCGCTGCTGGTGAACGGAGAGCACGCTCAGGGCGAGTTTTATGTACCGATGGCCACCGTCGAGGGCACTATGTTGGCCAGCTACAACCGTGGCATGAAGGTCATTCGGGAGTCGGGGGGTGTCACCACGACGGTGTCTGCGGAATCGATGCAGCGCGCCCCAGTATTTATTTTTGCTGACGCCCGTGACGCCCGTGATTTTCAGGTTTGGTTACGTGCCAACTTTGACGCGATTAAAGCCCAAGCCGAGAGCACAACCTCGGTCGGTAAACTCCTAGAAATTGAGAATTACCACGCCCATAACTTCATAGCCACGCGCTTTGATTACTCCACAGGCGATGCGGCCGGACAAAACATGACCAGCCGAGCCACCTTTTTTGCCTGTGAATGGATACGTGAAAATTACCCCGGAAACATGCGCAACTATATGCTCTCGGGCAATTTTGACACGGAAAAGAAAACGTCCTCGGTGAACATGCTCAAAGGCCGTGGTCGACGCGTTACCGCTGAAATCACCATCCCTCGCAAAGTGCTCATGGACAACCTGCGCATTACCCCAGAACAAATGCAGTACGGGTATCAGGTATCGACTCTGGCAGCGTTTATGTCGAACAGTTCTAACAATGCCAGCCATCCCGCCAATGGTTTGGCTGCCCTGTACTTAGCCACGGGGCAAGACATCGCCAATATTGGTGAGTCCAACCAATGCACGGTGTATCAGCGCGCCACCCGCGATGGCGACCATTATTTCTCGATAACCCTACCTTCGATCATTATGGCGAGCTACGGCGGCGGTACTAATTTGCCGACCCAAAGCGAGTGTCTGAAAATGATGGATTGCTTTGGTCAGGACAAAGCCCTCAAGCTCTGTGAGATTGCTGCCGGCCTGGTCGTCGCAGGGGAGCTTTCTCTCGCCGCCGCGACGCGCATCGATAAAGCAACGCGGACCAATGAATGGGTCGATGCCCATGAGCGCTTGGGACGCAATCGTTGATCTGGGGTCGTAGACTGAACGCCTTACACAGGCCCATCGTCAGTAAATCTAGAAGAGGCTCTGAGCGATAGCTCGGGGCCCCTTTTGGTACCCCACGGCTAACATCGCAGCAAAACCACGTCAGACCACTCGTTCGTAACCACCCCCCCTATAATTTGGATTGGACTGGATTGGACTGGATTGGACTGGATTGGAGTGACGTTCTAGGACCTCCTACGCTATTATCAAGCACAGCTTGTTAGGCCGGAGTCATGCGAGACGATGAGAAACCAAACCGAATCGGGATTTACCCTCGTTGAGTTACTGATTGCGGTGGTTATTGTGGGCGTGCTTACTGCAGTAGCCCTGCCCGCTTATCAAGACTTCGTTAAATCAAGTCGCAGAGCTGACGCGCGAAACGCGCTGCTGGCATTGCAAATTGCTCAAGAACGTTACCGCAGCAATGGCACAAGCTACGGCACGCTGGCACAGCTGACATCGAGCTACGGCATAGCGAGCACGTCTGAAGCCGGGTACTACACCATCAACGTTACCGCCAATTCGGGAACCTCTTATACAGCCACTGCAACACCCACTGGCACACAGCAGACCGACAGCTGTGGCACTTTCGCCGTGCAAGATGGCGCCCCTTTATTGACGGGAAGCTATGCCAATGGTGATTGTTGGCGCTAAATCTCGTGGGCGTGCGACGAAAAAGAGTTCACCGTTTCTAAAGTTGAGTAACGCAGATAGGCTTTGGAGGGTTTAATGACCAACCCTATAAATAACGATAGCAGCGCGCCCGGATATCTGAGCATTGATCCATGGGGCTTCTTTAAAACATTGCTCACAATCATTGTTGTGCTGCATGTTTTTAGCGCCTTCGCGGTTTGGGCTCGGGTTTCGGGTGCCCCTTGGTACATCAATGACTTTGCCGAGTACTTCAACGTCGGGATTGAGCAAAATATTCCCACCCTGTATTCGGTACTTACTTGGACAACCGCAGCTGCTATCACGGGTTTAATTGCCCACTTTGAAGTATCAGAAAAAGCACGCTTCATGGGACGTTGGCGCGCGCTGAGTTTTATTTTTTTATTTCTCGCCCTCGACGAGGGCACCACCTTTCATGAGCACATCGGTAGTTTGACCGAAGAGTACCTAACACCCATGGGC
>ENA-ORDA01000137-ORDA01000137.1-marine-metagenome-genome-assembly--contig:-NODE-137-length-72846-cov-7.628908_pt1 | contig 72846 bp, 71 predicted proteins | sample MGYA00237778_ERZ508506 | MGnify/ENA primary metagenome ERZ508506 (study PRJEB26177, sample SAMN06267891) | marine metagenome | isolation source: Monterey Bay, California, USA | place: Pacific...
ATAGATGGCATCTTAGATAAAATAGGTAAAAGTGGGTATGAAAGTTTAACCAAACAAGAGAAGGATTTTTTATTTAAAGCTGGAGATAAATAACATACACAATTTTGAAAAAGCTATCATTTTTCGGGAAGATATTATTTTGGTGCAATAGTATTGTAGCCGTATTGCTTTTGGTGTCTTTTATCTTGCCTTACCTTCCTCCAAAACAATTCTCGAGTTTGTCGTTGCTAAGTCTTTGCGTATCACCGCTCATAGTGCTTACTTTTTTGTTTGGTGTGTACTGGTTAGTTAAGTTAAAAAAACAATTTATACTATCTGCCGTAATGTTGGTAGCAGCGTATTTATTTTTTAATCCATTTTATAAGTTTCCCTCTAATGAGCAGCGCTCTTCTAGTGAGAACACCATCTCTGTACTAAGCTATAACGTGCGTTTGTTTAATGCCTATCAAAAAGACATCGATAGGACTAAAATTTCAGAAGTAATAAGCAGCACCCTTAAAATTGCCAAACCCGATGTTATTTTTATCCAAGAATATTATAGGAAAGCCACACAAAAATTTCCAGAATATCCATACCGTTATATTCATTTTAAAAACAAAAATATTGGCCTAGGCTATGCTATTTTTTCAAAATACCCTTTACTAAACACCGGGGCTTTTGATTTTGATAAAACCAATAACAATAGCCTCTATGCAGATTTAGTAAAAGGCACAGATACCCTGAGGCTTTACAATGTGCATTTAAAATCTATAGGTATAACCGCTTCTGTAAATTCTCTGCAAGAACAAGACAAAGAAAAATTATTTAAAAGATTAGCTACCACCTTTGAAAGGCAACAAGAACATACGGAGGTTATTCTGAAACATATGAATACCACAAAATATCCAATTGTCCTTGCAGGAGATTTTAACAATACGGCATTTTCTTACGTGTATAGAAAACTTCAACAAAACATGAATGATGCCTTTATAGAAAAGGGTAAGGGTCTAGGTACTACTTTTATGTTTGATTATTACCCAATGCGTATCGATTATATATTTGGATCAAAACAGCTAGAGGTGTTAGAGTTTACTTCTTTAGAGCAAACCTTCTCAGATCATTTCCCTATTGCTGCTATCTTTGGTATACCTTAGTAGGCTAACTCTCCAAAGTTTGGTTTTGCAGGTAATTTAATGTGTTAGGACCTTCATTAAATAACAAATCTAAAATAGATAAATTTTCGATATGACCATGGTTACCCTCAAATACCTGATGGTAGGTATCAAAATCATAGCTTGGTTCTTTTTTACAATTTGCCAAGTGGCGCATATCTTGTAACTGGGTGTTTTTTTGAAACACACTTGATGTTGTAATTAGAGTCTCTAGACCAATAAGTTCTGCAATAGTATTTAGTGTTTGAATATTAAAATCTTGAAGTTTTAAAACAGGTTCTTTAAAAAGAGGCGCCAAATCATCCTCATAAAATTCAAAATAGGGAGAGGTTCTATAGGCTACTTGTATAGATTTCCAATGTTCTGCTAGCCACGAAAAATTGTTTTCTGGAGCAACATCCTTGGTTTTCTGGTGTCGTATATTTTTTGAATGCCGTATGGGTATATTTAATAATAGTTTCCCATTGCTGTGCGCTATATAAGCTCTGTTTCTGTAGGTTTGTTTTTGATAATTGTCTTGTGTCTCTAGGGTGATTTTATCTGCCTTTGCCATTGCAACCATTGTTGCAATAGAGGGGAAGTAACTTGGATAAATTAGGATATGTCGTTCCACTTTTTAGTTAAGCTTTCTTTCTTCTTTTTTGAAACCAACGAAAACCAAACCATCCTGCTAGTAGTACTAAAAAAGGGATAAAATAAGAGGTTGTTTCTCCCTTACCACTAACGGTGGTGAAGAAACGATCCCAGCGTATTTTATTAAATAAGCCTTTCGCTTTACTATTAAAGCTCATCCATACAAAAACGGGTTTCCCTACCACATGGTTCATAGGTACATATCCCCAAGAACGGGCATCTTGAGAGTTATTCCTGTTATCTCCCATCATCCAATAATAATCCATAGTAAAAGTGTACTCAGTGATAGGGCTTCCGTTTAACAGTACGGTGGTTCCGTTTTGTGTAATGGTATTTTCTATGCCAATTTCACTTCCTTCATAGACTTCAATAATACGTTTGTAAAAAGCAATACTCTCTGGAGTAATAGCAACTGTTTTTCCTGCCTGTGGGATGTAAATGGGGCCAAAATGATCATTGTTCCATGAATTTGCAGCGGTCTTAGGAAATATCCCCTGATCTTTCATGCCTTTTTCTGCCATCTTTCTTTCTGCGCTTATCACATCTGGGTAGTTTTTAATGCCTTGGTATGCTTTGTCTGTTAAATGAGCTGTGTAGGTATATACTCCCGTAGCTCTATCTAGGGCTGTAGCATACATATCGCTAACACCATATCTATTAGAGAAATAATTGTTTGGTTCTGGCAAAAGCCTTCTTTGTTCGTCAACTTTTACTAGAACACTTTTTGATGTAATAGTATAGGCAAATTGTAATTTTGCACGATCTGGTAAATCGTTTTTTGCACCATTTATATAAACATATCCATCACGTACCTCTAGAGAATCTCCAGGGAGTCCAACACAACGTTTTACATAATTTGATTTTTTGTCAATGGGTTTATACATCTTTCCAGATGGGGGAGGCCCAATATCTACAAATTCATCAATAGGCCAATTAAATACTACAATATCATTGTGCTCAATATCTTCAAAACCAGGTATTCTTATACTTGGCAGCTGGGGTTTTGGAATGTAAGATTTTGTCCTAGTACCCATAAACACATCATGCATCATTGGCATTGCAATAGGGGTCATTGGCGTGCGTGCGCCAAAATGAAACTTACTCACAAATAGAAAATCACCTACCAAAAGTGTTTTCTCTAGTGATGAAGTGGGTATCACAAAAGGTTGCATAGCATAGGTATGCACTATAGTGGCTGCCACTATAGCAAATGCTAAAGAGCCAATCCATTCTACCAGTGCGTTTGGTTTTTTTAAATCCTCATCTTCTAAATAAGTAAGTTCTTGTGTATAATTAACATAAAACAAATACAATCCTCCTGTTAGGATTACTAAAAGAGTATCTATAGTACTTGTTTTACCATATCTGCTTAGTAGCTCTACCCACAAAACAGGAAACATAATAAGGTTTACAATAGGAATAAATAAAAGAAGTGTCCACCACCAAGGTTTTTTTATAATGCGCATCAATACAATAGCATTGTATAGTGGCACAACTGCTTGCCAAGGTTTTTTACCTGCAGCCACGTAAAATTTCCAAGTACCTAAAAAATGGATTACCTGGATTACCAGCACCACCATCAACCATTCAATTAAACTCATAGTATATATTTTTCTTTTAAAACTTTTTTAAGCATTCGTTTCTGAAACCCTATTTCTTTGCTATATGTCCCTATATATCATAAAAGTTACAGCCCTAGAACATCTTTCATGGTAAAAATTCCTTTTTTATCAATAAGAAATTCTGCAGCTATAACGGCGCCAATAGCAAAACCTTCCCTGCTGTGCGCCTCGTGTTTAATGGTTATGGTGTCTATTTTTGATGAAAAAGAAACACTGTGTGTGCCTTTTACATCTGCTTCTCTTCTAGATTTTATACCAATAGCATCTGGTGTGGTATTATCTAAACTCCATGTGTTCTTATCTGTATAGGGTAAAAGGTCTTCTACTAGTGTTATTGCAGTACCGCTAGGAGCATCTTTTTTTTCTGTATGATGAATTTCTTCTATAGATACTTTGTAATCACTCCAAGGCTTCATTAGTTTGGCTACATGTTCATTTAGATTAAAAAACAAATTCACGCCAATACTAAAGTTTGAAGCATAGATAAAACTACCAGTACTATTTTGGCAGGCCTCTTCTATGACTTTTTTTTGATCTAACCACCCTGTAGTGCCAGATACTACCGGAATTTTCGCTTCAAAACACTTTGTGATATTCTCTACAGCTGCTTTTGGAGTAGAGAATTCTATGGCAATTTGTGCCTCTTTAAAATTTCCACTTTGGGTAGATGCACTAGATTTATAAACAATTTCATGGCCTCTTTGTACAGCTATTTGTGCTATAATTTTACCCATTTTTCCATATCCTAAGAGCGCTATTTTCATTTTAGTGTATATCTAAAGCTAAGCCCATAACTTGGCGGGGCTATATTATTGGTGTTTAGTTTTGGGGTTATAGACAGATCATCACTAATATCATATTGCTTTAAATGCGCATCTACGTTTGCGTCTATAATGTTCAATAAATAAAATCCAAGTGATACAATAATACTAACATTTTTATTTCTTTGGGTACTTTTTTGAGCGTCAATTAGTCTATTGTTTGAAATAAGAGGTGTGCTACCTGTGCCAAAAAACTCATCATCTGTAAACCCGGCAAGCCTTCGTTTATAGGCATCTCTAAAACGATTGTAATCTGCATCATTTCTCATGTAAAAATACACCCCTGTTCCAATTCCTGCATAGATTATAGGTATTTTCCAGTATTTTCCATTGTTTGCTTGGCCAAGCCCTGGTAGTACCGACGAGTAAAAAGCAGCTCTAGCAGGCGCTAGAGGATCATAGGCTTGTTTTTTAGTAATAGTATCTTCAACAACAAGATTGATTTGTTGTGAGACAGCATTTATCTCCTCTTGCGCAAACAATGGTAAGCTTGCTAAAAGTAAAATAATATAGAGGAGTTTACACTTCACGAGAGAGTAGCTTGAGTAGTCGGTCAAAATCTTCTTTGTTTTTAAAAGGTACTATAAACTGCCCCTTACCTGCGTCGTTTACTTTAACATCAATATTAGCCTTTAATGCCTTGATTAGCTGCTTTTTTGCTTTGAGTGCATATTTTGGTGCTGTTTTGATAGTTTTCTTTGATGAAGATGTAGGCCCTTTTGTACCTCTTACTAAAGTTTCTGTTTCACGTACAGATAGTTTATCTGCAAGAATTTTCGCATATATATCAAGCTGCGAGTCTAGGTTTTCGACATTTATAAGCGCTCTACCATGACCCATAGTAATAAAACCGTCTCTCATTCCAGTTTGTATGATAGGATCTAATTTTAGTAATCGTAAATAGTTGGCTATTGTTGATCTGTTTTTACCAACACGGTCACTCATTTGGCTCTGAGTTAAATCAATTTCTTCTATAAGACGCCTGTAGGAGAGTGCAATTTCAATAGGATCAAGATCCTCACGCTGTATGTTCTCTACCAGTGCCATTTCCAAAGATTCTTGGTCATTGGCAATGCGAATGTAGGCTGGTATGGTTGTGAGCCCTATAAGAGAAGATGCTCTAAAACGACGCTCACCACTAACGAGTTGGTATTGGTTAAAACCAAGTTTACGCACTGTGATAGGCTGTATAACCCCCAACTCCTTAATAGAGGAGGCTAGTTCTAAAAGCAAATCCTCATTGAAACTGGTTCTGGGCTGAAATGGGTTTACTTCAATGGCAGTTAATTCAAGCTCTACAATACTTCCTACAACCTTGTCTGCATTTTTATCATTAGCAGATTGAATGTCATTAGAAGGGTCTTTCAAAAGGGCAGAAAGGCCACGTCCTAGTGCTTGTTTTTTTGTTGCTTTAGCCATATTGTATTTACTTGGCGCGAGACCTTATTTATTTTTTTCTATTAATTCTTCTGCCAAACTCAGGTAATTGTTGGCACCTCTACTACTTGCATCATAACTAATGATGCTTTCTCCGTAACTAGGGGCTTCACCCAAACGTACATTGCGCTGAATGATTGTATTAAATACCATTGCATCAAAATGTTTTTTCACCTCTTCAACCACTTGATTTGATAATCTTAACCTAGAATCGTACATGGTAAGGAGTAAGCCTTCAATATCCAAAGTCGAGTTGTGTATCTTTTGTACGCTTTTTATGGTGTTTAAAAGCTTACCAAGACCTTCAAGGGCAAAATACTCACATTGTATAGGTATGATAACAGCATCTGCAGCAGTTAAGGCATTTAGAGTTAATAACCCAAGAGAGGGGGCGCAATCTATTATGATATAGTCATAGTCTTTTTTTAGATCTGTGACCATTTGTTTGAGCATGTACTCTCTGTTTTTTTTGTCTACTAGTTCTATTTCAATGGCAACAAGATCAATATGAGCCGGTATTAAATCAAGATTAGGAGAGGTTGTTTTTACAATGACATCTTTGGCCGTTGTAGAATGCTCTAGTAATTGATAGGTGCCATTGGTTACAGCCTCTACATCTATGCCTAAACCAGAAGTAGCGTTTGCCTGTGGATCTGCATCAATTAGAAGTACTTTTTTTTCTAAAACACCCAAAGATGCTGCTAGGTTAATAGAAGTGGTAGTTTTTCCTACGCCTCCTTTTTGGTTAGCAATTGCAATAATTTTACCCATTAATATGTCTTGATTTAATAGTAAAAATACTATTTAATAACCGAATCTAAAATCATTTTTGTTAACAGATAGTGAACATCTTTTTAGGTGTAAAAAGACAGCGTTTTTTTATGATATACAGCAATAAAAATAGCTTGTTTATTGTGTTTACATTCAATTTAAAGTTCTGATTTATTCTTTGATTTTGGAGAACACTACCTTAAGCTAAAAAGGTATTACTCTGCCACAGAATCTATTAAAATGTTAAGCATTTCTATGGCCGCATCACTAATTCTAGTTCCTGGTCCATAGACTGCAAGTGCACCGGCATCAAACAAAAATTGATAATCTTGAACAGGAATAACACCACCTACAATTACCATGATGTCTTCTCGGCCAAACTCTTTCATTTGAGCAATAACTTGCGGCACTAGTGTTTTATGACCAGCTGCCAATGAAGAAATACCTAGAATATGTACGTCATTTTCTATGGCCTGTTGCGCTGCTTCTTTTGGAGTTTGAAACAATGGGCCAATATCTACATCAAAGCCAACATCTGCATAGCCAGTAGCTACAACTTTTGCACCTCGGTCATGACCATCTTGCCCCATTTTAGCAATCATGATTCTTGGTCTACGACCTTCTAACTCGGCAAATTTATTTGCGAGTTCTCTTGCTTTTGCAAAGGATGAATCTTTTTTTATTTCTTTACTATACACGCCACTAAATGATTTAATTTGAGCTTTATACCTACCAAAAGCTACTTCTAATGCATCACTAATTTCTCCAAGAGTAGCTCTTTGTTTGGCCGCTATTACTGCCAAATCTAGTAAATTTTCTGTTCCCGATTTAGCAGCATGTGTTAAAGCTTTTAAACTGGTAGCTACTTTTTGATTGTCTCTACCGGCTTTTATACTTGCTAAGCGCTCTAGCTGCGAGGATCTTACCATTTGGTTATCTACATCTAGAATTTGTAGGGGGTCTTCTTTTTCTAGTCTATATTTATTGACACCAACAATAATGTCTTGACCGCTGTCTATACGCGCTTGTTTTCTTGCAGCAGCTTCTTCTATACGTAATTTTGGTATGCCGGCTTCAATGGCTTTTGTCATGCCGCCCAATTCTTCAACTTCCTCAATAAGTGCCCATGCTTTGTTGGCAATATCATTGGTTAGGTTTTCAACATAATAGCTGCCAGCCCAAGGATCAACTGTTTTTGTGATGTGGGTTTCTTCTTGCAGATAAATTTGTGTGTTTCTTGCAATACGAGCACTAAAGTCTGTGGGTAGGGCAATGGCCTCGTCAAGGGCATTGGTGTGTAAAGACTGTGTTCCTCCAAAGGCTGCTGCAGCGGCCTCAATACATGTGCGTGCAACATTATTAAAAGGATCTTGCTCCGTTAGACTCCAGCCACTTGTTTGGCAATGTGTTCTCAGGGCTAAAGATTTTGGATTTTTTGGGTTAAATTGTTTTACTAGTTTTGCCCATAACATCCTGGCAGCTCTCATTTTAGCGATTTCCATAAAATGATTCATACCTATGGCCCAAAAAAATGATAGACGCGGTGCAAAGGTGTCAATATCCATCCCTGCATTTAAGCCTTTACGAATGTATTCTAGCCCATCTGCAAGTGTGTATGCCAATTCTATATCACAGGTAGCACCAGCTTCTTGCATATGATATCCAGAAATAGAAATGCTGTTAAACTTAGGCATGTTCTTTGACGTGTATTGAAAAATATCACTTATAATTTTCATGGATGGTGTAGGAGGATAGATGTAGGTGTTACGTACCATAAACTCCTTTAAAATATCGTTCTGAATGGTGCCTGCAAGATCTTTTAATGCAACACCTTGTTCTTGAGCAGCTACAATGTAAAATGCCATAATAGGAAGCACTGCTCCATTCATGGTCATAGATACGCTCATTTTGTCTAAAGGAATTTGATCAAACAAAATTTTCATATCCTCAACGCTATCTATGGCAACTCCAGCCTTACCGACATCTCCAACAACACGCTCATGATCACTATCATAGCCTCTATGTGTGGCCAAATCAAAGGCAACAGAAAGCCCTTTTTGACCAGCGGCTAGATTACGTCTATAAAATGCATTGCTATCCTCGGCGGTAGAGAAGCCAGCATATTGCCTAATAGTCCAGGGTCTTCTTACATACATGGTAGAATAGGGTCCTCTAAGATTTGGCGCAATACCTGCGCCAAAGTCTAGGTGTTTTAAAGTAGTTACATCTTGTTGGCTGTAACGATTTTTAATAGCAATACCCTCTGCCGTTTTAAAGGTGGTTTTGTTGTGAGTACCCTCTAGGCCTTGCTTGTCATTGTAAAGGGATATGTTTGATATATCTTTTCTACTCATGAGCTAGTCGTTGTTGTTCTATAGCTTCTGCCAAACGTTTTGCTATAATGGGTTGAATCAATGTTTTTCTAGGATTACTCTTCAAGAAAGGAAACAGTTCTAAGTTTTCTTTCATAAGGTCCATTGGGTTTGGATGTTTGTTTGTGCCAAGTAAAGTAATACTGCCATTGTCAAAAAGGGCCTGCTGTTTGCTTGCACTTTCTTTAATTTTTTTCTGGATGTCTCCCTGTAGTAGTAGTTTTATAAAACCGCCACCATCTTCAATTTGTTTAAAAAGTTCCAATGCTTTTGAGGCCAATTCTTGGGTCACACTCTCTATGTAGTAAGCTCCATCTGCAGGATTGCTTACCACATCAAAATAGCTTTCTGCCTTTAATATCAATAATTGGTTTCGAGAAATACGTTCTCCAAATTCATTACTTTTATGGTATAATACATCATAAGGCATGTTGCAAACCGCATCTGCACCTCCAAGCACACTAGACATAGCCTCTGTGGTGCTTCGCAGCATATTTATATTGTAATCATACACTGTTTTGTTTCGTTTTGAGGGCTGAGCTATCACATGGCATGTTTGTGAGCAGTTGTACTCTTTGGCTAAACTAGCGTATAGAATTCTTAGCGCGCGTATTTTTGCTATTTCAAAAAAGTAGTGCGTGCCAGTTGCTATTTTAAAAGTAATACTATTTGTAGTTTGATGATTTAAATACTCATTGGCATGGGCAAGGGCATAAGCCAATTGCTGCACCATGTTGGCCCCTGCATTTTGATAGTTTGTTGTATCTACAGAAATAGTATTTGCTGTCTGTGAAAGGCTTTGAAGTGCCTTAAAATCTTCTTTTTGACTTTTAAACCAATTTCCTTCTTTTGAAAGTTTTCCAACGGGGTCTAGGTTGAGATAAAATTCAGCCTTGTGCTTAGTGAGATATAAAGAAAGTTCTTTAACAAAATCTATATCCAAAAACGAGAAATCGAAATATATAGTTGCTTTGGAAAAAGGGAAGTCTTTAAAAACACTAGGGATTTTAAAGGGTTTTTCTGCCGTAAAAATAATCGCTTCTGCTCCTTTTTCTAGTGCTTCTATAGCTATGTTATTTGCAATTTTAACATCATCAATAAAAACTCCTTGTGTGATGTTCCAGCCAGATGGGGTTCCAGGAATCTCCTTGGCAGCAATACCATCATCATTGTGGTAAAAAGGTTTAATATGTATCCCTTCTAATGTTTTGCTTATTAGGGTTTGGTTATACTCTGCACCTTTAAGGTCTACCTGTATTTTTTGCTTCCATGCTTTTGCGGAAACCGGATCAAAATCTGTCAACAAATGTTTTTTCATTAGTGCGTATTGTCATAAAACCAAACCCTTACTCTACAGAGTCTTGATGTTCTATGATGTAAATATCTTCGTTCTCTTTTTTGAGGTAGTATTTCTCTCTAGCAAAGCGTTCCATCTCTGAGCTATCTTTCATTTTATCAATAAAAGCTCTATCTTTTTTTATTTCTTTTTTATAAAACTCCTTACTTTCTTCTAAGGCCTTGATATCATCACTTAATTCTTTGTGAAAAAAATAATTATTAGCATCAAAAAAAAACATCCAAGTTAAAAACAGCAATATGAAAATTACATATTTATTGCCCAGCCATAGATACCACTTTGTTTTTTTTATTTCTGAAACTTTGACCATATGCTATAATCTTTCTGAAATAATAGTTCTAATCAAATCAACAGCAACCGTATTGTACTTGTTGGTTGGTATAATGATGTCTGCAAATTCTTTGGTAGGTTCTATAAACTCTTGATGCATTGGCTTAAGAGTGGTTTGGTATCTGGTAAGGACCTCGTCAATATTTCTTCCTCGTTCAGAAATATCTCTTTTTAACCTGCGTATCAAGCGCTCATCGCTGTCTGCGTGTACATAAACATTTACATCAAACATGGCTCTTATCTCTGGTTGTGTAAGTATTAAAATACCCTCTACAATCACTACTTTTTTTGGATGTGTTGTAATTGTCTCACCCGTGCGGTTGTGCTCTACAAAAGAATATACGGGTTGCTCAAAAGAGGCTCCATCACGCAAGGCTTTTAAATGCTGTAAAAGCAAATCAAAATCAATAGAGTTGGGATGATCAAAATTTATTTTAACGCGCTCTTGATAACTTAAATCACTGGTGTCTTTGTAATAAGAATCCTGTGATATTACACATACTTCATCTACTGGGAGTTGTGCAATAATTTGTTCTACTACTGTCGTTTTTCCGCAGCCAGTACCGCCTGCAATACCAATTATAAGCATAGGGTATGTTTTTTACAAAAATAAGGATTTTGTAGTGGTAGCTGTTAAACCTTGTCATTACTTTTTAACAGAAGCAACTTCTTTTGGCGTAACTATTTCTTTTTGCTTGTTTCCCCATGAATTCATGGTGTAATTCATCACGTCTGCAACTTGGGTATTGTTTAAGCCCATTGCACTCATAATACCGTTATATGGTTTTTGGTTCACAGAGATGTTTCCCCTTAGGCCGTATTTAACTGCCTTGATGCTTTCTAGTCTTTTTTGGGTTAACCAATTAGAACCTGCCAAGGGTGGGTAATTATTTGCAATACCTTTGCCACTAGGTCTGTGACATTGTGAGCATACTTTTTTATATACCACAGCTCCTCTATCAATACTTTGTTGTAAAGGACTTTGTACTTTATTTATTGTAACTTCTATATCAGGGACACTTCGTTTTTTTGTGGTGTCATTACATCCAAGTATTAAAATCATCAATAGTGCACTGTAACATATCTTAGCCATGGGAGTTTATTTTTTTTAGTAGTACATCTCTAGAGGTTTATAAACAATGTAAATATAACAATCTGTGTTTTGTTTGCTTCCCTTAACAGTAGCAAAGCTATGTTTTTTTTACAAAAAAAAGCCGTCTGATACATCAGACGGCTTTTGGTCGGGGTGGCAGGATTCGAACCTGCGGCCTCCACGTCCCAAACGTGGCGCGATAACCGGGCTACGCTACACCCCGAATTGAATACTTAAATTCGGATTGCAAAATTAATGATTTATATAGATACCACACGCTTTTTTTAATTTATTTTCCCCTTGTTGGTTATAGATTTTATTATTTTTATAAACTTAAAATAGCATAAGTTAGAGTTAGGTTATTTTTTAGCACGGGATGTGGCGCAGTCCGGTAGCGTACTTGGCTGGGGGTCAAGTGGTCGCAGGTTCAAATCCTGTCATCCCGACAGTAATAAAAAAGGCATAATGAATTTTCATTATGCCTTTTTTCTTGATTAAAATTTCATTTTTGGTAGCTTACATATATAGAGAGGTAAATTTGCAAAGAGTGATTAGTTTCTTGCTTTGGTAACGATGTTTTTATTGGTGTTTTTTTTATGGTATGACTGTAAGATTTTTGTAGTGTAGTAGGAGCTTTTGTAGCGCGTAATGTAATTGGAAAAATCCTCAAAGTAGGCAATAGATTCTTGTGCATCAATAAACCCAAAGCCCTTATACTCTCCTTGTTCAATCAAAATTATAGAGACCTCAGAGGGGGTTCTCCCTTTTCCTTTAATGATATAGCTGTCTTGCTGTTGTTGAAAACTATAGATAGCCTCTTGTACTCTTTTGTTATACACCTGTACATCCTCAAGGTCTTGACAAATTCCATTACATTTTTTTATTTTATAGTGTGAACATGCACTGCCCTGGCTTTGCAATGAGCAATACCTTGGGCATAGTTCGTACTCTTGGCATAGGTGTTCTAATTGCTCAATTGCCAATGCATTACTGTATAGTGTTGCAATGGAGTTTGTAGTTGTTTTGGACTTACCTATGGCGAGTTGTAGTATCCCCAGTCTGTTGGTGTAATTAATAATTTGAAATGTTGTAGTAGGTCTTTTTTGTACCTTATTATATTTTGGGTAGTGCTTTATGATATTATGAGATTCAAGTAACAACGCTGTTAGTTCATTTCCAGTTGTCTCAAAATCTATATGGTATGTTTCCTGCGCCAGAGCGATTTCTTTAGAGGCCTTAGCGTACAAATGCGATAAAACCCTCTTTTTTATATTCTTAGCTTTACCCACATAGATGATTTTATTAGCCTTATTTTTAAAAAAATACACCCCAGGGGTTTCCGGCAACACAGTAACATCTTCTGCTGGTAAATGGGGAGGAAGTGTTGCCTCTTTTGATGTTACATCCAATGCTTTTAATATAGTTTCATATCCAGAGATAGCGTCTATTTCAAGTAATTTATTAAAAAGCTTTACCGTAGCTTGGGTATCTGCTTGTGCTCGGTGAGCTCCAGTTAATTCTATGCCTATAGATCTAGTTAATCTGCCAAGGCTATAGGAGGGAAGCCCTGGTATTAGTTTTCTAGATAGGCGCACTGTACACAGTTTTTTTCTTAAATAGGTAATGCCAACACCTGCAAACTCTTTTTTAAAAAAACCAAAATCAAAATTTACATTATGTGCAACAAATACGGTGTCTTTTGTGAATTCATAGATTTCCTGTGCAACTTCTCTAAAACTAGGAGCAGTGGCAACCATTTGATTATCTATACCCGTTAAGGCTGTAATTGTTGTTGGAATTAAACATCCAGGATTAATAAGAGTAGTGTAAGTGTCTAGTATCTCTCTGTTTTTTACAAGAATGATACACACCTCTGTCATCCTTCCTTTAGAAACTCCTCCAGTTGTTTCTACATCAATAATTGCAAAGGTGGTAGTGTCAATATTTTTTTTCATTCTTACAAAAATACAATAAATTTGAGTTATTTGGATTATTTCCTTGTTAGTGGATTAATTCCAACATGTAGTTTTTTGTTATGGCTGCATCGTGTTGTCTTTTGATTGGATATCATAAAGGATACACCATCTTTATATTGCTGCGCTTGTAAGGGTTATTTGTGGGTATATTAGCTTCTATAAACCCATACTTTAGGTAAATATGGATTGCGTTTTCTAACTTTGTGTTTGAGTAAAGATAGAGCTGTTTAAAGTTGTTTTCTTTGGCAAAACCAATGCAGTATTGTAAGAGTTGTTGGCCAAGGTTTTTTCCTTGTTGCGATGGCGCTACAGCCATTTTTGTAAGCTCAAAAATACCATCGCCTCTCTTTATTAAAGCTACAGTGCCTATGGCGGTATTGTTTTGGGTACTAAAGAAAATTTCCCCACCAGGGTTTATAATATGCTCCATTGGTTTACTTAAAACCTCTCTGTCATAGGGCTCCACATAAAAATAGGTTTCTAGCCACTGCAGGTTAAGGTCATAAAAAGCTTGAGCATACTTGCTGTTAAAGGATTGTATTTCCAAAGAGTAATTAATTAAAGCAAAGGTTCACCTACCTCTGCGAAGTATTCATTAATCATTGTTTTTGCTGTTTCGAGTTGTTCATTTCTTATAAACAGACGCACTTGGTTAGGAACCCCTGTAGAAAATCCACCTGTGATACCGCTATGGTGATCATCTTTTACGATGGGAGAAATTCCTTGTTCATTTAGTCTTGCAATAAGGCCGTTTGCTATCATGGTTGGCCCTGTATATATTCGTATTGTTTTTTGATCTTTATTCATGTGTTCTCCTATTTGTTTTAAAAGTACTATCTAATATTTAAATTACAAGGCAAATCACTTTTTAATGCGTTGTTTTTAATATTCTTGTTTTTTAAGCGTTGTGTAACAAAGTTTGTATTACGTATCTTTAAAAAAAATTAGTACCATGAATTTCAAACACATTCTTTGCATTGCATTTATAGGATTATCTACAGTCGCTAGTGCTCAAAAATATAAAAGCATAAGCAACAATACCATTACAAAAGACTGGCAAGACATCGCTTTTACCTCAGATAAAACCTTACAAGAAAATTTAGCACAAAGCACATCTTTCTCTTTTATGACTTCTATTTTAGAAGACGAATTTTTGAGCAGCCAGTTATCTAGTCAAGAAATGATCACTGTTTTTGTAGCCAACGATACCTCTTTTATGGCACTAAAAGAAGACACCCGCAAGGCACTAATGGCAGATGATCAAAAAATTACACAATTAGTAAAATTTCATACCATTCCAGGCAGAGTAGATAAAAACGCTATAGAAAAGGCAATTTCTACCTCTGGCGGTAGGGCCTATTTTATAACACTTGAGGGTGAAAAATTAGGTGTAACAAAAAAAGCAGGAGTGTTAACCATTTCAGATAGTAAAGGAAACACTGCGGTTATACAAGAAACAGATTTTTACCACAAAAATGGTTTTTTTCATATGGTAGAAGGTTTTGCTTTTGATACAAAGGCCTCCCAATAGTATGATGGCTTAGCAGTTTAAACTCTTTTTTAAAACAATGCTATTTTGAGCTTGCTATTTCTAGTAAGGTCTTGTACACAAGTCTTGTGGGAAGCCCCATGACATTAAAAAAACATCCTTCAATCTTTTCTATTCCAATATACCCAAGCCAGTCTTGTATGCCGTAGCTGCCAGCTTTGTCATAGGGTTTACATGTTTCTAGGTAATACTCAATCTCATCAATTGTGAGTTCTTTAAACTGCACCTTTGTGCAATCATAAACAGTTTGTTGGCTATCTTTAGTGGTAAAACATACAGAGGTAAACACGCTGTGGGTTTCACCACTTAAACCTTGCAGCATTTGTATTGCATCTTGCTTGTCTTTAGGTTTACCGATGGCTCGATTATCTTTCCATACAATAGTGTCACTGGTAATTACAATTTGATTCTCTTTAATATCTTTAAAGGCGGTCGCTTTTAATTGTGCTAAGTAATTTGTTATTTCTTGCGCTTTTAGATGTGGCGGAAATATCTCTTTTATTTCTCGAACATCTATTTTAAAATCTATATCTAATTCTTTGAAAAAATGCTGTCTTCTCGGGGAACCAGAGGCTAAGACAATATCAAAATTAAGCAGGTATTTTTTTAGCATTTCGAGGTGTTTTATATTTTCATCAAATATAGCTAATGTACTATGTTTATTTAAAAAATATCATTCATTAAATTCGGTCTAAGCACTTGATTTGGTGCAGTGTTGCTTAGCATATAATTAGTTTGGTGCTTTAGTATAGATTTTACTGATACCATCGTTACATTATTATATAATAAACACATACATAACCGCAGTATTATTATTAAATTTGAGCATATCACGAATCATACAAAAAAACACACCAATGGATAATCATAAAGATGGCGATATTAGCCAATGCCCTTTTATGGGAGGCACTCAAAAACAAACAGCAGGTAAGGGAACTTCTGTGCGAGATTTTTGGCCCAATGAACTAAAATTAAATATTCTACGTCAAAATGCAGTAAAATCTGACCCTATGGGTGCAGATTTTAATTATGCAGATGCGTTTAACTCCATAGATTTTGGAGGTTTAAAGCAAGATGTTATTAATGCCATGACAGATTCTCAAGATTGGTGGCCTGCAGATTATGGAAATTATGGTCCATTTATGGTTCGTATGGCTTGGCATAGTGCTGGTACCTATAGAGTTGGAGACGGGCGTGGTGGAGCACGTTCTGGTTCGCAACGTTTTGCGCCAATAAATAGTTGGCCAGACAATGGTAATCTAGACAAAGCACGTTTATTACTTTGGCCTATTAAAAAGAAGTATGGAAACAAATTATCTTGGGCAGATTTAATGATTCTTGCAGGGAACTGCGCAATGGAATCTATGGGATTTGAAACCTTTGGTTTTGCTGGTGGACGTGAGGATGTTTGGGAGCCAGAACAAGACATATATTGGGGTTCTGAAACCGTGATGGGAGAAAATAAAGAACGTTACGCAGAAGGTGAATTAGAAGATCCTTTAGCTGCTGTAATGATGGGTTGGATTTATGTAAATCCTGAAGGACCCAATGGAGATCCAGATCCAATGGGCTCTGCAAAAGACATTAGAGAAACCTTTGGTAGAATGGCAATGAATGATGAAGAAACGGTAGCCCTTGTTGCGGGTGGACATACTTTTGGTAAAGCGCATGGTGCCGCAGATCCAGACAAGTATGTTGGACCATCACCACATGGAGCTCCTATAGAAGAAATGAGTACGGGTTGGAAAAATTCTTTTGGTACAGGAGTTTTAGATGATACCATTACAAGTGGTATAGAAGGCGCTTGGACACCAAATCCAACAGTTTGGGACCATGATTATTTTGATATGTTACTAAACTATGACTGGGAACTTACAAAAAGTCCTGCAGGTGCACATCAATGGAAACCAACACCAGCGTCAAATGCTAAAAAAGCACCCAAAGCGGGAGATGCAAACAATACGCAAGATTTAATGATGACTACTGCAGATATTGCTTTAAAGCAAGATCCAGCGTATTTAGAAATTTCTAAACGTTTTCACAAAGACCACAAAGCTTTTGAAGATGCTTTTGCAAGAGCGTGGTACAAATTAACACACAGAGATATGGGACCAATCTCTAGATATTTAGGTCCAGAAATACCAAAAGAAGAATTACTTTGGCAAGACCCAATTCCAGCAGGGCAATCACTATCTGAAACAGATGTAACAACCTTAAAGAGCCTAATTTTAGCCTCAGACCTTACGATATCTCAATTAGTTTCTACGGCTTGGGCTTCTGCATCAACCTTTAGAGGGTCAGACATGAGAGGTGGCGCAAATGGAGGAAGAATCCGTTTGGAACCTCAAAAAAATTGGGAGGTAAATTCTCCTAAGCAGTTAGCAATGGTTCTCGCTAGTTATGAAACTATTAAATCTAATTTTAATGGAAGTGTTTCTATTGCAGATTTAATTGTCCTTGGTGGTTGTGTAGCAATAGAAGAGGCTGCTTCAAAGGCGGGACATGCTATCTCTGTCCCTTTTACAAGTGGTAGAGCAGATGCTTCTCAAGAGCAAACGGATGTTGCTTCTTTTGGTTATTTAGAACCGAAAGCAGATGGGTTTAGAAATTTCATTAAAAAAGATTTAAATCTAGCAGCAGAAGAATTATTGATTGATAGAGCGCAATTATTAACACTTAGTATTCCAGAAATGACTGTTTTAGTTGCAGGTATGAGAGTTTTAGGCACCAATTATGACGCTTCGAAATACGGTGTATTTACAGATACTGTTGGCACACTTACCAATGATTTCTTGGTAAATATCTTAGATTTTAGCAACACCTGGAAAGCAACTTCTGAGGATGACACCTTATTTGAAGGATCTGACAGAAGAACAGGCGTTGTCAAATATATAGGAACAAGAGCCGATTTAATTTTTGGATCTAACACAGAACTTAGAGCAATTGCTGAGGTATACGCTGCAGATGATGGTAAAGACAAGTTTGTTATAGATTTTGTAGCTGCTTGGGCCAAGGTGATGAATCTAGATAGGTTTGATGTATTGTAATTGTATTTAAAAACTATATTTACTAATAAAAAAGGTGATGCAGTACGCATCACCTTTTTTTATGAATGACTTTTTTTAAGGGGTTTATATATGTGCTAGACTATATGATTTAACAAGAATTTATGAGCCATGAAATGTTGTAAATATTATTTTTATAAAAAAAAATTGAAATATGAAAAAAACAACCTTTAGCGCATCAATGCTAGCGTTACTTGCAGCATTTGTTCTAACAACATCTTGTAAAGATGGTGCTAAGTCTAGCGATAGTGCAAAACTATCTGTTGCCTATGAAAAATACGAATTAGAAAATGGTTTAGATGTTATTCTTCACCAAGATAAAAGTGACCCAATAGTTTCTCTAGCGGTTCAGTACGGTGTGGGCTCCAACAGGGAGAAAACAGGTCGTACCGGTTTTGCTCACTTATTTGAGCATATGTTATTTCAGGAATCAGAAAATGTACCACAAGATCAATTCTTTAAGAAAATACAAGATGCAGGTGGAACCTTAAATGGAGGAACCTGGAAAGATGGCACAATATACTATGAAACAGTTCCAAACAATGCAATGGAAATGATGATGTGGCTTGAAAGTGATCGTATGGGTTGGTTCATAAATACAGTTACCGAGTCTGCTTTTGAAAACCAACAAGAAGTGGTCCAAAACGAGAAGCGTCAACGTGTTGATAACAATCCTTACGGACATACCGGGTGGGTTATAGATAAAGCAATATACCCACAGGGGCATCCATACAACTGGCAAGTTATTGGCGAGCTGGTAGACCTGCAGAGTGCTACTGTTGCAGATGTTCGTGAGTTTTATGAAAAATTCTACGGTCCTAATAATGCTACTTTGGTATTGGTAGGTGATTTCGAGACAGACCAAGCTAAGGTTATGATTGAAAAATATTTTGGTGAAGTTAAAAGAGGTCAAGAGGTGCCAAAATTAACCCCAATGCGTACCACTTTGGAGGAATCCAAAAGATTGTACCATGAAGATAATTTTGCCACTACGGCGCAATTAAATATGGTTTGGCCAACACTAGAGCAATATACAGACGATGCATATGCACTTAATGTGCTTGCAGAGTTAATATCTCGAGGAAAAAACGCACCACTTTACAAGGTGTTAGAAAAAGAGGAAGGACTTTCTTCAAGTTATTATTCTTTTAATCGTTCAGCAGAGTTGGCAGGAGTCTTTAGAATTTCTGTAACGGCAAATGATGGTAAGAGTTTAAAAGATGTTGAGGCTGGAGTTAATGAGGCTTTTGCTTTATTTGAAAAGGACGGTGTCACAGATAGAGATATTGCACGAGTAAAAGCGGGTTTAGAGACTGGTTTTTATAACGGTATTAGTAGTGTGCAAGGGAAAGCATTTCAGTTAGCTAGCTACAATGTGTTTGCAGGAAGCCCTAGCTTTATTGAAACAGATATAGAAAACATCCAAAAAGTCACAAAAGAAGACGTGATACGTGTTTACAACACTTATATAAAAGATATGCCTTTTGTAATGACAAGCTTTGTACCTAAAGGAAAGTTAGATTTAATTGCAGATAACTCAACTAAAGCAGAGGTTGTTGAAGAAAAAATAGTTGAAAACATTCAAAAACAAACCACAGAGCAAATCACAGATCAGGTGGTAAAGACGCCTTCTGTTTTTGACCGCTCTTTAGAGCCTGTGCAGGGAGATTCTCCAGCGCTTAATGTTCCAGAGAGTTGGAAACAAGAGCTTTCAAATGGTATGATGGTATACGGTATCGAGCAAAATGAGATACCTACAGTGAATTTTAGTTTGGTAATGGATGGTGGACACCTTCTAGATGCTATAGAAAAAAATGGTGTTGCTAGTTTAATTACAGACATCATGATGGAAGGTACTGCAACTAAAACTCCTCAAGAGTTACAAGAAGAGATTGAGATGCTAGGTGCCAACATTAATATGTACACAACCCGTGAGTCTATAGTGATTCAGGTAAACACTTTGGTGCGTAACTATGAGGCTACATTGGCCTTGGTTGAAGAGATATTAACTCAGCCACGTTGGGATTTGGAAGAGTTTGGACGTATCAAAACAGCAGCTATAAATAGGGTGAAGAGATCTTCTGCAAACCCAAATGCAGTGGCAGGACGCGTTTTTAATAAGTTGTTGTATGGTGAGGATCATATTTTTGCCTACCCAAATTCTGGAACGGTTACCTCTATCGCGGCAATTAGTATGGAAGATGTAAAAGCGTTTTACGATAAGAATTTCTCTCCATCAATATCTAAATTTCATATTGTAGGGCAGATAAACAAAACAAAAGCCATGGCTGGACTTGTTAATTTAGAGAAAAACTGGGCTAGCAAACAGGTTACTATACCTAGTTACCCAATTGCTGACTCTAGAGATAAGTCTTCTGTGTATTTTGTGGATATTCCAGGTGCAAAACAGTCAGTGATTCAGATTGGTAATATATCTTTAGCTAGAAGCGATACAGATTTCTATTCGGCAGAGGTGATGAATTATGCTCTAGGTGGCGCTTTTAACGGTGTTGTCAATAGAATACTAAGAGAAGAAAAAGGATACACCTACGGAGCTCGTACAGGTTTCAGGGGCAGTAAGATACCAGGAACTTTTAGAGCCTCTTCTAGTGTAAGAACAAACACTACCGGAGAATCTGTAGCTATTTTTAGAGATGAAATTAATAAATACAAGCAAGGAATCTCTCAAGAAGATCTAGATTTTACCAAGAATGCTTTAATTAAATCAAACGCACGTCGTTTTGAGACTCAATTTGCCCTGCTAGGGATGTTGCAAGAGATGAGTATTTACGGCCTTGACCAAGATTACATTGCCGCAGAAGAGGCAACGGTTAGAAACATGACCTTAGATGCCCACAAAGCCCTTGCTAACAAATATCTGGATACTTCTAAAATGGCATACTTAGTTGTGGGTGATGCGCAAAGCCAGTATACACAATTTAGAGATATGGGGTTTGATGAGGTATTGCTTTTAGATAAAGAAGGGGAGGAAGTGAAGCTAGAAAATGTGAAGCAATAGTTTTTAATAAAAACATTTATAATAAAAAAAGGGGAGCTTTACGGCTTCCCTTTTTTTTATTAATACGACTTTATTTCTATTCTTTGACACACTATAAAAACAGCTGCTTTGTTATATGTTTTCATAGCTAGTAAGACAGCAAAATACAATTTAGTTTTGTCTAAAAATAAATCATAACACATTGTTTTTCAATAGTATAAGTTGTTTAAAATAAAGTTATTATTTACCTTTTTATGAAATACAGTTTTCCCATAAAATATCACCTGGTACAGGTGCTGTAATTGTCATTTCTTCCTTTTTTACAGGGTGCATAAAAGAGAGTTTTCTAGCATGCAGATGAATGCTGCCATCTTTGTTGGATCTGTCAAAACCATATTTCAAATCCCCTTTTATTGGACAATTAATGCTTGCCAGTTGTGCTCTAATTTGATGGTGTCTTCCAGTTTCTAAAAGAATTTCTAAGGCTACATAGCGTTGCATTTTCTTTAAGATATGATAATGAAGTATCGCTTTTTTGCTTTCTGGAACTTCTTTGGTGTTTGCGTAGCTTTTATTTTGCTTTGGATTTCTTTTAAGAAAGTGGGTAAGGGTGTCACTATCTTTTGGTGGCGAATTTTTCACTACTGCCCAATAGGTTTTCTTTGTTTGGCGCTCAGCAAAAGATTTGTTTAGTCTAGGCAGTGCCTTTGATGTCCTTGCAAAGATAATCACACCACTTGTGGGTCTGTCAAGCCTATGCACAACCCCAAGATACACAGCTCCGGGTTTATTGTATTTTTTAGCAAGATAGGCTTTGGTTATTTCAGAAAGGGGCGTATCACCAGTCTTGTCACCCTGTACAATGTCTCCAGGGCGCTTGTTTACAGCAATGATATGATTGTCTTCAAACAACACCTGAAGGTTCTCTGGGGTGCTGTGTGTCGTTTTTTTGTTTGTTTTGCTATGAGTATGTTGTTTTTCCGAAATACAATTGGTATTAGTACTGTTCAGTATCGTTAGGAAAATCTCCGCTTTTCACATCTGCACTATAGCTTTTAAAAGCCGTAGTCATCTCCTTATACATATCCAGGTATCTTCTTAGAAAGCGAGGATTAAACTCATGTGTCATGCCAAGCATGTCATGGGTTACTAGTACTTGGCCGTCTATTGCGTTACCTGCTCCAATACCAATTACAGGTATGGTAAGGCTTTGTGCAACTTCTTGTGCAAGTTTGGCAGGAACCTTCTCTAGTACAATGGCAAAACATCCTGCTTTTTCTAGAAGCAAAGCGTCTTGCTTAAGGGCTTCTGCTTCTGCATCTTCTTTGGCCCTAACGGTGTAGGTTCCAAATTTATAGATAGACTGTGGTGTAAGTCCTAAATGCCCCATAACTGGAATACCCGCATTTAAAATTCTTTTCACAGATTCTTTAATTTCTTTACCCCCTTCTACCTTTACGGCATGACCTCCACTTTCTTTCATGATACGAATGGCAGATCGTAGTGCTTCTTTTGGATCACTTTGATAGCTCCCAAAAGGAATATCTACTACCACTAAACTGCGCTCTACTGCGCGAATCACAGAGGCTGCATGATAAATCATCTGATCTAGCGTGATGGGGAGTGTAGTTTCGTGTCCCGCCATAACATTAGAGGCAGAGTCACCAACAAGTATGACGTCTATGCCAGCTCCATCAACAATTTTTGCCATGGTATAATCATAGGCTGTGAGCATAGAGATCTTCTCTCCACGATTTTTCATATCTACCAAGGTTTTGGTAGTGATTCTTTTGTATTGTTTCTTTGCTGTAGACATAGAGTGTTTTATAAGGTGTAAATGTACTAATTTGTATGTAATTTTAACTTTGGCTTATCTTATTAATTAGTCATATTTTGCACTTATGGTTGTGCTATAATTCCATTTTTCTTGCACTTTTAGTACTTGCTCAATTACATCACGCACGCAGCCTTTACCTCCTTTTAGGTGAGAAACATACTTGCTTAGCGCTTTTATTTCTGGTACCGCATCTTGGGGGCAGCAAGGCATAACAACTTGTTGCATTACCTTGTAATCTGGTAGGTCATCACCCATATACAGTACTTGCTGGGGTGTGATATTATTTTCTTGAAGGTACTTTTCAAGTGTTTTTGTTTTGTGATGTGTCCCTAGATGTATATCATTAATACCTAATCCAGCAAGGCGTTTACGAACTCCTTCATCAGTACCGCCAGAAATGATACACACATTAAAGCCCTCAAGCAGTGCTTCTTTTAGGGCAAAGCCATCTTTGGTATGCATGGTTCTGTGCATTTCTCCATCTGTGGTTATTGTAATTGTTCCGTCTGTTAGCACGCCATCTACGTCAAAAACGAAGGTGGTGATTTGATGCAAATATTCTTTATAGCTTTTACTCATCTTGTGATATGTTTCTTTTTTGAATACTACTTGTAAGTAGTTGATATACTTCTTGTTGTTGTGTTGTAAGAAGCCCTTGATGTGTCTGTATTGTTTTTTTATCTCCTCTTTTGGCTGGTCCAGTTTGGGCCTGGGCAGGAGTAAGGTATTCTATTTTATTGGCCGTTTCTTTAATTAAAGGCGCCAATAGGCTAAAATCTAATTGTTCTTTTCTTAAAATATCTTCTGAAATATGATATAACTCATTCACAAAATTATTTACAAATACAGCGGCTACATGCAATTTTGTCCTTTCAGAAGAACTAATGTCATACACATTTTGTGAAATTAGAGTGCCTAAATTTGATAATAAAGAAAGATCTTCCTTGTTTTGTGCTTCGACACAAATGGGAATGTTTTTAAAGTCAATCTCTTTGTTTTTTGAAAATGTTTGTAAAGGGTAAAACACTCCTTTTTTATTGGTGTTGCTTATAGCTTCCAAAGCAGCTCCTCCGCAGGTGTGAGCTACCAACTTATTTGTAAAAGGAAGTTGTGATGTGATGCTATGTATAGTATCGTCAGGGACTGCGGCTATATACACATCTGCCTTGTGTGTAATATCTAATATGTTTGTTATAATTCTCTTATTGTTAGCTGTTTCTTTGGGGATACTTCGAGTATATACTTGCAGTACCTTAATACCAGGGCTTGTCTCAAATACCTTAAATAGATGAGATCCAACATTACCAAAACCCAAAATAACAACTGTAATCATAGTGTAAAAATACAAGAATTTTTTATGGCAATACTATGCCTTTTATGGAATGAATACTAAAGAGTGTTAATGCTATCACATTTCGGATATATAAAGAGTACAAAAAGACCATTTTGTAGTATTTTTGCAAAAAATAATACTAGATGCAAAAGAAACTAGCTTCCATTATATTTTCTACCCGTTTAACGGCTACTTTATTTATTGTTTTTGCAATAGCAATGGCTGTTGGCACCCTGGTTGATGCCTCTTCAGAGACTTCGCCAACACCGTATTCTCGAGCACTAATATACAATGCATGGTGGTTTGAGGCTATTATGGGGTTGTTTGTGGTTAATTTTCTAGGAAATATTGTTCGCTTTAAAATGTTTAGTAAAGAAAAAGCAACAACCCTAGTGATACACTTGTCTTTTATACTTATTCTAGTAGGTGCATTTGTAACAAGATATATTGGTTATGAGGGTGTTATGCAAATAAATGAGGGAGACACCTCCAACGAAATACTATCTGAGTTTGCCTATTTAAATGTTTTTATAGATGGTGATTATGTTATAGATGGCCAACAACAGCGCCTTAAATTAGCGCCAAAGAAAATGGATCTTTCCCAGCGATTGAGCAATCATTTTTCTATAAGTAAAACCTACAACCAGACTCCTGTAACAATTACCTATAAAGATTTTATTAAAGGTGCTACCAAAGGAATGATTGAAGACCCCGGTGGAGAGGGATATCTTAAAATTGTTGAGGCCGGTGACGGAACACGCCATGATCATTACGTGAAAGTAGGAGAGGTTTCCAATATCCATAACATATTATTTGCTGTTAATAAACCAACCAAAGGGGCTATAAATATATTTTATGATGAGCAGTCACAAGAGTATCAAATACAATCGTCTTTTGCTGGAGAGTACATGCGCATGGCAGATCAACAAAAAGGAATTGTAATAAAAGACAGCCTCCAAAATTTACAGTTGCGCTCACTGTATCAAATGGCAGCTATGGCATTTGTAATTCCAGATCCTGTTGTTAACGGGCGTATGGGCATTATAAAGGCCACTAAAGACGCTCCAGCTGTAACCAATGCTTTGATACTAAATGTTAGCTCTGGTGGCCAAACAAAGACCTTAGAGCTTCTAGGAGGTAGAGGTTCAACACCAAGCCCTGTAAAGGTTGATATAAATGGTCTTGAGGTATATGCTACCTACGGAAGTAAAACAATAGAATTGCCTTTTAGTATTACCCTCAATGATTTTATTGCCGAGAAATACCCTGGCACAGAAAAAAGTTACAAATCTTTTAAAAGTAAAGTAACTGTTAATAATGCCGATGGAACATTTCAAGAAGAAGAAATTTTCATGAATAATGTCTTAGATAAAGAAGGATTTCGCTTTTTTCAGTCTGGATTTCAGCCTGATGAGAAAGGGACAATCTTAGCGGTAAACCACGATATGTGGGGAACTTGGATTACCTACATAGGGTATTTCTTATTGTATTTTGGACTTATGGCAATTTTGTTTGATAGAAATTCCAGATTTGGAAACCTTAAAAAGTATCTAGAAAAAATAAAGAAAAAGAAGAAACTCCTAGCGTGTCTTGCGATGCTTTTTATGAGTACCGTTGCTGTAAGCCAGACAGATAACCACCAGCACGTAACTACTATTAACACACAAATAGATTCTTTGATTAATGCCAATGCGGTTTCTAAAGAGCATGCTGCAGCCTTTGCCCGTCTTGTAATTCAGGACAATGGCCGCATGAAGCCAATAAGTACTTTTGCCAGTGAGTTGATACGTAAGGTGAGTGGCAGTGACACCTACAACGGTCTAGATGCAAATCAAGTGTTTATGTCTGTGACTCAATTTCCAAGACTGTGGTCTCAGGTACCCATAATTAAGTTAAAGCGTGGTAATGATAGCATACGAGATATAGTAGGTGTTCCTAAAGGTACTAAAACAATAGCCTTAATTGATTTATTTGACAAGGACGTTAATTTCAAGCTAGATCCATATTTAGAGGCTGCTACCTCTACCAATACTCCTAATCAATTTCAAAAAGATTTTATCAAGGCCTATGAAAGCTACTATATATTCAATCAAGCGCTAGGGGGTAGTATTTTGAAGATATTTCCTGTACCCGCAGATCCTGGTAACAAATGGGTGTCTTACCCAGAATTAAACGAAAGCGCCATTAAAGGGCAGGATTCTATGTTTACAAAAACGGCGTTACCCTTGTACTTTAATAGTCTTAGTGCTGCAAAGGCTAGTAACGATTATACAAAGCCTACTGAAATATTGAGCCTCATTAGAGCTTACCAGAAAAAACATGGTAGTGAAGTGCTTCCGAGTGATTCAAAAATTAGCGCAGAGATAGCCTACAATAAAATTAATATTTTCAATAGGCTGTTTCGTTATTTTACCCTCTTTGGTGTACTTATGTTTATTGGTATTATCATACAAATATTTAAAGAAGGACCTCTTGTAAATGGCTTTGTTAAAGTTTGTAAAATAGTGATTTGGTCTTTCTTTGTAGCCATGACCCTTGGGCTTATTGCACGCTGGTATATCTCTGGACATGCTCCTTGGACAGATGCCTATGAATCTATTATATATGTGGCTTGGGCCACCGTATTTTTTGGTTTGGCGTTTGGAAGAAAAAGTGATCTTACAGTAGCCTCTACTGCATTTGTAGCAGCTATTATATTATGGGTAGCCAATCAAAATTGGCTTGACCCTGCTATTTCGACATTAGTTCCTGTACTTGATAGCTATTGGCTGATGATACATGTGGCGGTTATTGTGGCTAGTTATGGACCCTTTACTTTAGGTATGATATTGGGTGTTACGGTTCTTATTTTAATGATTCTTACCAATAGCGCCAATAAAGCAAAAATGGATTTAAACATTAAAGAATTAACTACCATTAACGAACTTGCTTTAACTGTTGGTCTTGTGATGCTTACCATAGGTAACTTTTTGGGCGGTCAATGGGCAAATGAGAGTTGGGGACGTTACTGGGGCTGGGATCCTAAAGAGACTTGGGCGCTTATTAGTATTATGATATATGCCTTTGTTATACACATGCGACTTGTTCCAGGTCTTCGAGGAAAATGGATCTATAACGTGGCCTCTATTGCTGCATACGGTTCTATAATGATGACCTATTTTGGAGTTAACTTCTACTTAACTGGTTTGCACTCTTATGCAAGTGGAGATGTACCCGTGACTCCCTCTTTTGTATATTATCTTGTAGCATTTTTAGTTGTATTGGCTATTGTGTCTTATCTTTTTTATAAAAAACAGTATATGAAAAAAGGATAGACCCTAGGTCTATCCTTTTAAAACAATAACAACTATTACTTAGTTATATAAAAAATCTGGTTGTAGATTAAGAAGATTAACATCTTCTTGTACAGCTTCTCCAATTTGTATTTTATTGTACAGATTTCTTGTCATTTCTTCAATCTCTATCTCTGAGGTATTTAGCTTTTTGGCTATTTTTTTGTTTTCTTTTCCTTCGCTAATGTATTGCAATAACTTTATTTCTAATCCGTCAAGATCGTACTGCATGATTAGATTTTCTAGATACATTTCTTCTGTTAATTTTATAATATTGTCTCGCTCCATCATTTTTTCTTTATTTAAAAATATTTCCATTTCTGTTTTACGTGCTGCTGTTTCTTCTTTTATGTCTTTCATTCTAAATAGTATTGCATATGTCATTAACATCACATTAATGAAAAATGACACCTTTACTGCGGTCAATGAGACATTTAAAAAATTAATCCCAATTACTTGTAAAACGAAGTAATCAAGCACTAGCAATAGTGGTATTGCCATACCAAGTACATAAAACTTTGAATAATTGTTTTTTAAGAATAACATAATACCACCTCCAAAGTAGCATGTCAATAGCGTGAAAGATATTATGTTAACCGCTACTGGAAGCATTGCATTGTCAACAAACCAGTGTGTTACAGATAGTCCTGCAGCAACTAAAAATAGAGGTACCGTAAATGTTTTCAATTTTGGAAAGTATTCTTTTATTGTTAAATACTGTGATGAATACAGTGCTACTAGACCTGCGGTAGCGCAAAGTATTGTTGTGGTAAGGGCAGTACCTTTAAATAAGGTGTCTTGAAACAATAGGCCAGAGAGGTTGTCTTCTCCAAAAAATAGTAGTAGTGTGCCTGTTACTGCTAATCCAAAATATCCAAAGACTTTTTCTTCGAATAAAAAGAAGCTTATCATGTTTAAAAGTAAGATGATGCTAATTGCTCCATAAAATGTACCATTTAAAAACAAGCTTCCAGTAGTGTTGGCTTCACTTTTTTGTGAAACTACACTTGCTTTGGATACTGCTTTTATCGGCAAGGCCATTGCAGTGATACTAGTAAAGTTACTTACACTAGATAATAATGAACTTTGAGCAATACGTTCTTTACTTTTGTTTTCTGCTTTTGCTGTTACAGCACTATAACTAAATAGGCACAAAAGTAAAAACAAACAAAACTTGGGGGCATTCGTTTGATGTTTCATAATAGTAGGTTTAATTTATTTGGGACCGGCAAGATACAAAACATTTACACTTTAACTAATAAATATGCATTTAATCGATGAAATGCACAAAAAAAAGAGTTTCACGTGTATGTGAAACTCTTTTTATATTCTATTTAATTGGTTTTTAGTGCCCTACCATATCTTCTGGTTTTACCCAAGCGTCAAACTCATCCTCACTTAAATATCCAAGATTTACAGCCTCTTGCTTTAGCGTAGTTCCATTTTTATGAGCTGTATTTGCTATTTCTGCCGCTTTATAATAGCCAATTTTAGTGTTTAATGCGGTAACAAGCATTAGGGAGTTATTTAACTGTTGGTCTATTACAGTTTCGTTGGCTTTAATACCACTTGCGCAATGCGCCTCAAAAGATAGACAAGCATCACCTAGTAGCTTTGCAGATTCCAACATGTTTGATGCCATCAAAGGTTTAAAGACGTTTAATTCATAGTGTCCTTGCATACCACCAACTGCTATTGCCATGTCATTACCTATTACTTGTGCACAAACCATGGTGAGCGCCTCACACTGGGTAGGGTTCACTTTACCGGGCATAATAGATGATCCAGGTTCATTAGCTGGGATAGCTATTTCTCCAATACCACTTCTAGGTCCACTAGCCAGCATACGAATATCATTGGCTATTTTGTTTAACGATACTGCCAATTGTTTTAAAGCCCCATGAGATTCAACAATAGCATCATGAGCAGCTAATGCTTCAAATTTGTTTTTTGCAGTAATTAAAGAAAGGCTAGTAAAGTTTGCTATATGTGCTGCAACGTTTTCTGAGTAGCCTTTTGGAGTATTAATCCCTGTTCCCACCGCAGTTCCTCCTAGTGCCAATTGAGATAAGTGTGGCAAGGTGTTTTTTAATGCTATAAGCCCATGCTCTAATTGAGATGCATAGCCGCTAAACTCTTGCCCAAGGGTTAGGGGAGTAGCATCCATTAGGTGCGTTCGTCCAATTTTTACGATTTTATCAAACTCTTTAGACTTTGCAAGCAATGTGTTATATAATTTAGTAACACCAGGAATGGTTAAATCTATTAATTTTTTATAGGATGCAATATGCATTGCAGTTGGGAAGGTATCGTTTGATGATTGAGATTTATTCACATCATCATTAGGTTGTAGTGTTTTTTCTCCTTGGCCAATAGTATTTCCTGCCAATTGATGGGCACGATTCGCTATTACCTCATTAACGTTCATGTTACTTTGGGTTCCACTACCAGTTTGCCAAATAACAAGCGGGAATTGAGCATCGTGTTTACCATCTAATATTTCATCACATACAGCGGCTATGAGGTCTCTTTTAACCTCAGGAAGGCCTCCCAATTCACAGTTAGAAAATGCGGCTGCTTTTTTTAGATACGCAAAACCATATATTATTTCTAGTGGCATAGATCCTGGTCTGCCAATTTTAAAGTTATTTATAGAGCGCTGTGTTTGTGCTCCCCATAATACATTAGAGGGCACTTTTACATCACCCATTGTATCTTTTTCAATTCTAAAATCTTCCATATGTAAAAACTTGATATATTACAAAAATACTAGTTTATAGGAGTTTAGTTGTATATATGTAGAGTATTATTTGTACCTGTCACTCAATAAGTGGTTTTTTTTATTTTTGGGCACTTTAATCTTTCAGAAATTAAAAAATCAGTTTATCTTTGTGATTCTAAATACAATATTATGTTCGATTTTGACCAGTACCTAGGATTTCTTGCTTTTTTAACTATTTTAACCATTGGTTTTTGGCTTATGATATTCTTGGTTTCCATAATTCCTTATTGGATTGGTGGTGCACTTATTGAAAACATGAAGCTCAAGCGCGAAGCAAAAAACAAAACAGACAAGTAATCACTTGTATCATATAAAAAAAGGGCCAATGAGTATATCATTGGCCCTTTTTTTATGGTAGTATTGTTCTATTTTTTAACAACCTTGATAGTTTGAGAATTATTTTTAGCATTACTTAGTTGCACAAAGTAAATCCCAGATGGCATATCGTCCATAGGTACTCTTGTTGTTTGTGTAGTTATTTTTCTTTTTTTAACGCTTCTACCTGTTTTATCGTAAACAGTCATATTTAAATCCTCAGAAGATCTAAGCTCAAGATACGTATCAATTACAGTTGCTGTAATTTCAAAATCCATTAACTGGTTATCTGTTGTACCTAATATAGTACCCGTGTTTCCATAGAGAAATGCCCAGCTATAGGTAAAAGCACCTGGTACAACCTCTGTTTCTTCCCAAAATAATACATCTTGTATTAGACAAGCAACCTCAGCGGTTTCATTGATAAGTGTAGCAGAAACATTCATTGTTTCTGTAGTAGGAATGTTGTGATTAAATGCAAAAATAGCTTCATCATTTAAAGTTTCTTGGATGATAATATTATCTTGATTGTCTGTAATGGTCCAGGTAATAACATTATCCTCTCCTGGCGAAATTAAGTAGTGACCTGGATGGTATATGTTAACATAGTCTTCAATAGAACCCACATTAACAATTAAGTTCATATCATCGCATCCCACTTGCCCTTGTGTTGTTTGTGTTAGTCCTGCAACAATAAAAAGTGTAAGTAAAAATTTTTTCATGGTATAAGTAGTTTGTTATTTATAATGTAAAAGTGCAATAATTTTGTGTTAACTACTTCACGGCAACACGTGAAATATTTAAATTCACAGCTATTTGTGAAAATCATCTCTCATTTTTCATGCATCCTTTGAGATTTCAATAGCTTTTTTAATAAGTAGTACTTTTTTGTATTTGGTCTCTTTGATTGCAAAAAATACATACATTCTTCTTAGTGAAGACCCAATACCATCAATGCTTAAGAATACTTTTTCAGATATTTCTTTGTTGCTTACTTCTGGATTATCTAAAAGAACGTTTAATACACCCCAATCTGTTTTATTTAGTTTCCTGCCGATGCTTTTGTGAATTCTCTCTTGGTTTAATTCAAAATTACTAGAATCTACCAATAGGTTTAATTTTTCTTTTCTTTTTAGCGTGTTAATTTCTAATAACAAGGAGTCCAGCTCTTTTCTAGTTTTAAGGTTTTTCATCCTTAGCAGGTATACAAATAAAATGACCAGCAGTATGGTTAGTGATACTACAAAGTAAATTCTATAGGTATAGGTAAGTTTAACAATTGCACTCTCTTTTTCATTAATGGCCTTGCTTACTTGTAATTTATTTTCATATTCACTCTTAATTGTTTCTTTTACAATTAGAATTTTATTTTTTTCTAATTGAAAACTGTCTTTATAAACAGTGTGCTTTTCAATCATAGATAATGCCTTACCTGGTTGATTATTGCCTTTGTAGCACAGATATAATAGTTTATATAAATCAGCCTTTATTTCATTGCTTGTCTGTGAATTGATTAGTTTTAGAGTCTCTTCAGCCTGATTTTTTGCCACTGTAGGTTTTGAGTCTAGTAATAAATACGACTTTAATAGTAGCGCCTCAATGATTTTTGAATTATTATCTATTTCATAATTTATAGCCAAGGAGGTGTTTGTAAACTCTAATGCTTGCTCTTTTTTCAGCAATTTATTGTTTGCTTTGGCAAGCACCATATAACACTTAGATAAATCAAACTTATTATTTGTGTTTTTAAATTCGTTGACTGCTTTGTTAGAATACTCAATGGCTTGATTGTATTGCTTTTTCTTGTAATATATTTCTGCTTTTTTTAAAAATATCGTTCCAATTTGATTGTCTTTACTAATTTTTTTGGCCACACAAATGGTAAGTGACTCGTCTAAATACTCCATGGCTAAATCCAACTCGTCCAAACGGCTATATATTTCTGCAATTTCAATTAGTATTCTAGCCTCAGACGTTTTTAATTTTAGCTCTTTTACTATTTTTAAAGACGCATTAAAAGAATTAAATGCCTTTAAGTATTTTTTTTGTTCACTATAAACACTTCCAATATTTGATTGTATTACTGCAAGGTTTTTAGGCTCGTCAATTTTTTTATACAAACTAATTGATTGTTGTAGCACCTCTGTAGATGTATTCAGGTCTCCTTTGATATAGTACGCATAAGATCTTTCATTAAGGGCACTACCCATCTGCTTGACAGAACCTTTTTCTTTGGCTAGCTGATAGTGATATTCAGTAAGAGAGATTACCTCTTCTGGCTTGTTATAGGTGTTTTTGTAGTAATAGTCTTTAATAGCATTAAACCGCAGTGAGTCTGAAATAGTAGTATTGACCCAGATGCTTTCTAAAGAATCCTTTTGTGTTTGAGAGCTCATCGTAAACCAACACATCAGTAAGCTAAAAACTAGTACTATTTTTTTTGATTTCTTACCCATTATTATTATTATTATTATTTAATAATCAACTTTGATGTCGAAGTTGAATTCATGGACTTAGCAACTACCATATATATTCCTGAAGGTTGCTGTAATGAGATTTGATTATTTGGGTTTAAGTTGTCCTCAGAAAAGACCAACTCACCAATTAAATTATAAATTTTAATTGAAGTAGCAAAGGTGTGTTCAGTCTGAATATTTACATTTCCTGCCGTAGGATTAGGGTATAGTACTATGTTTTCTTTGAGACCAATAACAGCAGTTCCATTTGATAGGGTTGTGAGCATATTCTCATACACTCTTGGTTTAAATATATCATTAGAGAGCTGGGCGATTCCAATTATAATTGCATCTAAATCATTATCATTGTCAATATCTCCAAGTGCTGTTGAGGATAAATAAACTGTTTCCAATATATCCACTAGACCAAAGTTGTTCATGCCTTGATTTTCATAAATATGAGCTGCAAAAGTTTGTCCCGCTACCGACCCACTTACCAGGACATCCATATCATTATCGTTGTCAAAATCAGCAAAGTCAACAGTACCAACAGCTGTTTGTATAAAAGGTGTTCCAACGAGAAGATTAAATGCGCCCGTACCGTCATTTAAATAAAGTTGACAAATAGTTTCAGAAGCTTCATTTTCTCCGTTTATAAGTACATCGATATCACCATCGTTATCAGAATCATCTATAGCAATGGCAGCATTGCTAACATTTTCAAAAGGGGTATTGCTTACCAAAGTAAAATTACCCGCCCCATCATTTTCATACAGTGTTGTCTTTTTTTGATTATTGTTGTTTTTTCCTGCTAGAATAAGATCTAGATCATTGTCATTATCCATGTCAAAAAAAGCAGAAGCAGAACCTCCCTCAGAGATAAAAGGAGTGGATGTTACCTCAGAGAATTCTCCTGTACCATCATTTTGGTAAAGTTTTGAAAATATTAAATTGTTGTTATCATAGCCAGTCATAAATAAATCGTGATCTCCATCATTATCTATATCCGCAAATTCAATATTACCCCCAATAGATGGTTCAAAAGGTTGGGTGGTATCTGGCGTGAAATTACCGCTTCCGTCATTTAAGTAAAAATGAGCATAATAGTTTGGGCTTCCGTCTCTTCCAGTAATCAACAAATCTTGGTCAGCATCTCCATCAACATCTGCAAAAGCTATTTTTCCTCCTTCAGACCAATTAGAAAGTCCAGTTTCAATTACTTCAGTAAAATTTCCCATACCGTCATTAGTATATAATGTAGTTTTACGATTAGTTAATTGAGCATCGGCACCTGTGATTATCAAATCAAGGTCACCATCATTGTCGATATCAGACATGGCACAAGAGCCTTGTCTGGAATCATATAAATTAGTTGTTGTATCTTCCTGGAGATTTATATTTTGCGCAATGCTTACCACAGATAGAGCAGTAAGTACAAGTTGTAAATAAATTTTTTTCATTTGGATGTAATTTGTGTTTGCAATCCCAATATTTAAAAAGTTTCGAAGCGTATTTGCAGCTTAATTTAAAGAAGTCAAATCTACCTCATTTTTTTTTGTCTTAAAATAATAATATTCACGCCTACAGGTGTTTTATTGAAGATTTTACCATTCTAAGAATCTAACATCCAAACTCTATTTAGAAACTATAGCCTTTATAGTAATTGTTATTTTTGCTATCTCACAAGCACGTTTAATAGACCTTAAGTAGGGTAGGAGGTTTGGATCTGTCTGCACAGAGTTACTAAAAAAGACAATTTCACTTATATCCTTGGTAGCTATTTGAGATGCCATTACACCCGCATGGCTTTCTACTTCTGTCTGGTTAAGCAGGTGATCATAATAGTTTATTTGCTGATGCGCCTCTACAAGGCCATACTTTCCTGAGAGAATTACAAACTTGGCGTTTTGGCTCTTTGCTAATTCAAATACTTTAGAAATTCTCTCACTGTCATACAATTGTATAGCCGGCAGGGCTTTTTTTGAGTAGTTTTTTAGAGCAGAGCAATAGGTAGCGTACGCAATCATATTTTATTATTTTTTCCAAGTTCCGCCATAGCTGTAGGCTAGATTGTCTTTTTTCACAGAAAGTAAACAATCCTTACACACAAAAACCCATTTTTTAGGGTTTTTATATTGTACCCTAAACATGGTAGAAAAGTCTTTGTTGCAAACCTCGCAGTGTTTTTTTCTCTCTTTCATATGGCTACTTTATCTAGCCAAAAGTTTAGCAGACACTTTATAGCTTGCTGTATAGCTCATACTAGGTGTAGCCGTTTTAAAGGTTAAAAACGCTTTTTTATACCATTTAGCGTCTGTGGTTTTTCTTTTAAATTCTTCATGGGTGCAAACTCCATGGGCCTTGCCATCAAGCCATGACGTTATGGTGAAAATTCCTATCCCAAAATGTTCAACGCGTTGTAAAATGGTTTGAAAATCTGTTTCAGAAAAAAAATGAATATCCTCTTGGGTATCTTCATGCGCTATCTTTTTCAAATCTGTAAAAACGTGTTCTTCTAAAAATGCTGCTTTCTCCATAGTTGTGCTATTGTGTTTGTGTATTAGTTTATGTCCAACATATACTAGTTTATGAGTATTGTGGATAGGTTTGCTAATTGTTTATAATACTTTTAATACCTCTTGGGGTGGTCTTCCTATTACTGCTTTGCCGTTTTTTATAGCGATAGGTCGCTCAATGAGTTTTGGGTTGTTAACCATAGCAGTGATAAGCTGAACTTCTGTGAGTGTTTTGCTCTTGTAGTTTTCTTTCCAGATAGTCTCATTTTTTCTGACAAGGTCTATGGCAGAAACTCCTAATTGTTGAAGTATTTTTTTTAAAGCATCTTCACTAAGGGGATCTTTTAAGTACAATACAATCTCAACAGGCTCATTTGCCTGCTGTAATACTTGTAATGCTTGTCTTGATTTGCTGCAACGTGGGTTATGATATAGCGTAGTCATGGTTTTGTTTTATTTTAAACGTTGCATGTCTTCTCTGTAGTCATACTGCAAATCTTCATGCAAGGCTTCAATTTTCTTATCAATAAGCTGTATTTGCCTATCATATAAGTTGTGTAGTGTTATGTTTCTTGTAATTGAGGGCTTAAAAGTGATAAGGCGCTCACAAAAATGAAGTAAAATAGCAACCTCTGTTTCTTTATCATTTGAATACCGAATGTATTTTTTTACATTTTTTAATATTTTACGCACACTTTTTTTAAGGTAGTAAAAGTTGGTATTTGTAATGCTGTTAAACTCATCATCAATGGTTTCTTTGATATGTGTGATGTACCCTTGCTCATCATCTGCCTCAAATAATAAATAGGTAAGTAGCTCTTTGTTTTCTTTTTTAAAACGTCCCAAACGCAAACACAGCTCCTCTATATCTTGAGAAGAACGAAGTTTTAATTCTTTTTTTATTTGTGCTAAGCTGGCGGCTTTCAATAGATGTGTTTTAAACAAATATATAACAAGCCAAGGAGTTATACAGAAATACTATTTTAAAAAAAGAAATTATTTTTTTGTTTTTCTAACCATGCATGGTTTGCTGCTTACCATAGTTTTTTATGATCTCTCCTTCAAAATCTATGAGGTCTTGCCATCTTTTTTCCACATCAATTCCTTGACCATATTTTCTAGCAAACCCCAAAAAAGTGGTGTAGTGGCCAGCCTCGCTTATCATGAGTTCTCTATAAAATGCAGAGAGCTTTTCATCCTTGATACGCTCGCTTAGAAGTTTAAATCGCTCACAGCTACGAGCCTCAATCATTGCAGAGAATAGAAGCCTATCTACCATGGCCTGTTGCCTGCTGCCTCCATTACAGGTAAATTGAAATAATTGATTGACATAATGGTCTTTACGCTCACGTCCTAGTTTGTACCCTCTTTCTTTAATGATGTTATGTACCATCTCAAAATGTTCTAATTCTTCTTGGGCTAGTTTTAATAAATCTGTAACTAAATCTTCCAGATGGCTGTTTAGCGTGATAATGGTTATGGCGTTGGTAGCAGCCTTTTGCTCGCACCAAGCATGATCTGTTAGTATTTCTTCAAGATTGCTCTCTGCGATAGTTACCCATCTTGGATCTGTAGCAAGTTTAAGATTAAGCATAGTATATATTATTATTTTAAATTTCGTAATCCTTCATACACCACAATGCTTACGGCATTTGCCAAATTCAAGCTTCTTATGTGCTCGCTGTATAAAGGTATTTTGTATAGTTGTGTTGGGTAGTTTTTTAAAATTTCTGAAGAAAGCCCAACAGATTCTTTCCCGAAGATTAAAAACAAATCATCCTCAAAGGGGATTTCTAAATAATTTTTTGGAGCATTACTAGATAAAAAAGCCATTTTTTTTGTGCCGTGCTGCTCAAAAAAATCTTCTACACTCTCATATATAGTGCATTTTATGTGTTTCCAGTAGTCTAGCCCTGCACGTTTTAACCTGCTGTCACTAAGCTCAAAACCAAAGGGTTTTACTAGATGTAGATGCGATGCAGTACCAAGGCTAATTCTGCCAATGTTTCCTGTGTTGTTTGGTATTTCTGGTTCTATAAGAACGATGTTATAAGGCATATAGCTGTATACTTATTTTGCTTTTTTTACTTTCTTGAGTACCAAAAAGTTTTGCGGGTTAATACCTAGTCCTGTGATTTTCTTTGACACAAACCGAACAGCAATATCATAGTACAAGGGCACGATGGGCGCCTGAGAAATAATAATACTATCCATTTGTGTGTATAAGAGCTTACGCTTGCTGATTTGCGAAATTTTCTGAGCCTCCACATACAGGCTATCAAAAACTACATTTTTAAAATGTGTGTAATTAGGGCCGTTGGGAGTAAAGTTAGGGCTGTAAAATAATGACAAATAGTTTTCTGCATCTGGATAGTCTGCTACCCAACTGGCTCTAAATATATCAAGCTCGCCGCTGCTTTTAAGTTGCCTTAATGTAGCAGGGGGCATCACATCTATTTTAATTGAGATTCCTAGCTTTTCTAATTCTCGTTGTATGTATTCACAAAGATCAAGGTATTGGCTGTTGGTGCCAATAGTAACCTGAATACTAGTGGCTCCTGTTGTTTGTTTGTAGGTATTAATAAGCGCTCTTGCTTTTTCTGGATTATAGCTATATCCCTGGATTGAATCAAACCCAGCTAATCCCTTGGGTATAAAACCATGCGTAGCGGCAATACCCATACCGTTGCGTAAATAGGTTACCATTTTTTTTCTATCAAAGCCATAATTAATAGCCTGCCGAATAAGGGGAGAGGCTATTTCCTTCGTTGTAGAGCCCATGAAAAACCCAAGATACTCTGTGTTTAAATACGGTGTGGTGATGAGCTGTACTCTGTCTTTGTATTTGGGTTGTAATGTTCCTTTGGTGGTAATAATCTCATCTTTATAAGAGTTGTCCAGCCCAGTCATAAAATCAATGTTTCCTTGGGCAAACTGTAAAAATTCACTCTGTTTGTCTGGAAGAAATGTAATGGCCACTGCCTCAAGATATGGAAGCCTATTGCCCTGCGTATCTTTCTCAAAATAAATTGGGTTTTTTCGTAACACAAGTTTTACGTTTTCTTCCCAGAATTTAAACCTAAAAGGGCCGGTACCCACAGGGTTGCTTCTAAAATCATTTCCATAAAAGGCAATCGCTTCTTTTGGCACAACAGAGCAATACCGCATAGATAAAAGCCCTAGAAAGGCAGGAAAGGGTTTGTTGAGTTGTATAACCAAGGTAGAGTCGTTGGCTGCGTGATATCTTTGTACAGCGTTAAACACCCAGCTCCCGGGAGAGGCTAACTCTGGTGATAACAGCCTGTCAAAACTGTACACAAAATCTTGTGCAACAACACTCCTTGTACTATCTTTTTTAAAGACCTTGTTTTTATGAAAATAGACATCATCTCGCAGGGTAAACGTATAGGTGTATGTACTATCGTTGATATGCCAAGACTTTGCTATATCTGGCTGAATGTTTAATTGATCGTCTAGTTGTACCAGGCCATTAAACAATTGGTTACTTGGCCAAATGGTTTGAGGGTTTCTAGCAAAGGCAGGGTCTAGGGTGGCTATATTGCTGTGTTCGTTGTACTTAAAGACCAAGTGTTCTCTGTCTTGTTTTTGTGAAGAATTACACCCTTGAAGTACAATAAGCACAAATACTCCCAAATTAATTTTTAGAAAGAGGGCCCATTTTTGAGAATTCATAGCACGTGTCATTTTAGTATCTTATTACAAAGGTATTATATTCTGTGAATGCTGTTGCTATTATGTTAGTATCTTATTTAGGAATAAATCCCTTTATTTGGAATAATTCCATATTTTTGTATCATGGAATATTTGCAAACAGGAAAAATAAAAAAACAAGCACCAAATCATAAGGCTAGTGTTTCTACCCAAACCGGATTTCCGAGTCCTGCAACCCATTATTTGGAGCCTTCTATAGACCTTAATAAAGAGCTTATACGGCATAAAGACGCCACTTTTTATGTGCGCGTATCTGGTGATGGGTGGGCTGAGTTTTCAATGCTAGATAGAGATGTCTTAATTATAGATAGAGCGCTCACCCCTAAGGCAGGAAATTTAGTTTTAATAGTACAACAGGGAGTCTTTAAAGTAATACATTTTCCTGTAAACAATCGCAGTTCTTCTTTTATTGTCTGGGGTACTATTACATATATAATACACTACACTTTATGATTGCGATGGTAGATTGCAATAGCTTTTACGCTTCTTGTGAGCAAGTGTTTCGTCCAGATTTGTGGGGGAAACCTGTGGTGGTTCTCAGTAATAATGACGGTTGTATTATTGCCGCAAACAAAGAGGCAAAAGCAATGACCCATATCGCTATGTTTGAGCCTATGTTTAAAATTAAAGATCAGCTTATTAAAAATAAGGTTACTTTTTTTTCTTCTAACTATACTCTTTACGGAGAAATGTCTCAGCGGGTTATGAATATTTTAGAAACCTTTTCTCCCAATGTAGAGGTGTATAGCATTGATGAGGCTTTTATAGATGTAGCTGGAATAGCACATATTTCTTTAAAGCAGTATGCAACCCTTATAAAAGACACCATAGTTACCCATACAGGGGTGCCTGTGGGTGTAGGTATAGCACCAACTAAAGTATTGGCTAAATTGGCAAATAAAATTTCAAAAAAGGTAGAAAAGTTTGATTACGTGTGTGTTATTGATACAGATGAAAAACGAATTAAAGCACTTAAATGGGCACAGACCAAAGATATTTGGGGTTTGGGTAAAAAACACCAGGCGCGCCTTAAAAACATAGGAGTATTTACAGCCTATGAGTTTACGCAACTCCCTTTGGCATGGGTGAGAAAAGAGATGACCGTGGTAGGAGAGCGTTTATGGAGAGAGTTAAAAGGAGAGTCTTGTATTGAGTTTCAGACCATGCCAAAGAGTAAAAAGGCAATTGGGACTTCCAAATCTTTCGGAAAGAAACTAGAAGATTTACCGCGTATAGAAGAGGCCTGCGCGTATTACATTAGTGAAGTAGCTGAAGTGTTACGAGCTCAAAAATCTTGTGCAACCTATATACAGGTTTTTGTAACTACAAATCGGTATAGTGCTGCTGATAAACAGTACAGTAATAGTTGTACCATTACCATACCTGTACCTACGAACAACACTTTTATTTTAACCCAGCAGGCACGCAAAGCATTAAAACGTATATACCGGACAGGCTACCGTTATAAAAAGGTTGGTGTTAATCTTACAGGATTGATACCTCAGCAGTATGTACAAGGTAACTTGTTTCAAAGTCCTGCCTTATATGATAAACGTTTAATGAATGTGATTGATGCACTAAACCATAAGTTTGGTAAGGCCACAGTAGGATCTGCACTGGTGGGTACTAGAGTAGCGCAGTGGGAGCTTGTCAAAAAAGACCGTAGCAACCGCTACACCACGCAATGGGGAGAGTTGTTGGAATTAAAAAACAAATAAATAAGTTTGTGTCTGCCACCATGTCAGTCTTTTTTGGGTGGCACAATCATTGACTTATGGATAATGTCTTTAGGAATATTTTCCTTTAGATAATTAAACTGAATTTTAAAATACATATTTATAAGTTATGAGTAAAATAATTGGAATAGACTTAGGGACAACCAACTCTTGCGTATCTGTAATGGAAGGTAGCGAACCAACGGTAATCCCAAACGCTGAAGGAAAAAGAACAACACCATCTGTAATTGCATTTGTAGAAGGTGGTGAAATTAAAGTAGGAGATCCTGCCAAAAGACAGGCAGTAACAAACCCTACTAAAACCATATCTTCTATAAAACGTTTTATGGGAAATAAGTACAGTGAATCTTCTCTTGAAGCTAAGCGTGCTGCATTTACTGTAAAAAAAGGAGATAACGATACACCGCGTGTTGATATTGATGGTCGTTTGTACACACCGCAAGAATTAAGCGCAATGGTATTGCAGAAAATGAAAAAAACAGCTGAAGATTACTTAGGCCAAGATGTAACACGTGCTGTAATTACGGTACCTGCTTACTTTAATGATAGCCAACGTCAAGCCACTAAAGAAGCTGGTGAGATTGCTGGATTAAAAGTAGAACGTATTATTAATGAGCCAACAGCGGCTGCATTAGCATATGGTCTTGATAAGAAAAGTACAGACCAAAAAATTGTAGTATTTGATTTTGGTGGTGGTACTCATGATGTATCTATCCTTGAATTAGGAGATGGTGTATTTGAGGTATTGGCAACAGATGGTGACACGCACCTTGGTGGTGATGATGTTGATCAAAAAATCATTAGCTGGTTGGCAGACGAGTTTCAATCAGAAAATGACATGGATCTTCGTAAAGACCCAATGGCATTACAACGTTTAAAGGAAGCTGCAGAGAAAGCGAAGATTGAATTATCTTCTTCTGCACAAACAGAAATAAACCTGCCTTACGTAACAGCAACAGCTAGTGGGCCAAAGCACTTGGTTAAAACACTAACCCTTGCTAAGTTTGAGCAGTTAATTGATGATTTAGTAAAAAGAACTATTGAGCCTTGCCAAACAGCTATGAAAGCAGCTGGACTAAGCAACAGTGATATTGATGAGGTAATTTTAGTAGGAGGATCAACACGTATTCCTGCCGTACAACAAGCAGTAGAAAAGTTCTTTGGTAAAGCGCCAAACAAAGGAGTAAATCCAGATGAGGTAGTAGCCGTAGGTGCCGCTATTCAAGGTGGAGTGTTAACAGGAGATGTAAAAGATGTTTTACTTTTAGATGTAACACCACTTTCTCTAGGTATTGAAACCATGGGAAGTGTAATGACAAAGCTTATTGAGGCAAACACAACGATTCCTACAAAGAAGAGTCAAGTATTCTCAACAGCGGCAGACAATCAGCCATCAGTAGAGATTCATGTGCTTCAAGGAGAGCGCCCAATGGCAAATGACAACAAGACAATTGGTCGTTTTCATTTAAGTGATATTCCACCAGCACAGCGTGGAGTTCCTCAAATTGAAGTAACCTTTGATATTGATGCCAATGGTATTATCAAGGTAAGTGCTGAAGATAAAGCAACCAACAAAAAGCAAGATATTAGAATCGAAGCTTCTTCAGGACTTACAGAAGAGGAAATCCAAAAGATGAAGCAAGAGGCTGAAGCCAATGCAGATGCAGATAAGATTGCTAAAGAAACGGCAGACAAAATCAATGAAGCAGATGGTATGATCTTCCAGACAGAAAAGCAATTAACAGAGTTTGGAGAAAAATTATCTGACGATAAGAAAAAGCCAATTCAAGATGCTTTAGAAGATCTTAAGAAAGCCTACGAAAGCAAAGACCTTGAAACAATCCAGCCAGCGCTAGATAAAATCAATGAAGCTTGGAAAGTAGCTAGCGAAGAAATGTACAAAGCACAAGCAGATGGTCAAGCAGGCGAGGAGCCAGCTGCAGATCAGCCAGCAGGTGACCAAAGTGCAGATGTTGAAGATGTAGATTTTGAGGAAGTAAAATAATACAACTCAATCTAGTATATATAAATCCCGCAACGATACTTCGTTGCGGGATTTTTTTGTGGTTATATATTTAATTAAAAATTTGAAGTTTTAATTAGTAGCAATATCTACTATAGATGGTCCATGAACTTCATGGATTCCATCAAAAACCAAGGAGGTAAGGTTAGGACCAAAAAGAGCTGTTGCTTTACGTGTTTCTTCTTTTTTTCTGGTTTGGGTGATATATTGATCTTTATCTCCATATAGATAGGTTGTTTGCGTGGTGCTATCTAGATGATTAAAATCTTCTGGGGTTAATTCTTTAGGGATTCCACCACTGTGCAGAATAAGTTTTTGGCAGGATATTTTTCTGGAGGCCAACCAACGGGTTGCTATAGAGACTCCCTGTGAGTAGCCTAAAACAATAAGATTTAGGTTTGGATCTATATTTTCTTGAGCAACTACTTGGTCAATATACCTTAATACATTGCTAGTTTCTAATACAGTATCTTCTTTGGTAAGCCAGCAGGCGCCCACGTGTTTAAAGTCCTCTCCTAAATAAAACTTTGAAGGCGCTTGTGGGCAAATGATATAATTTTCTGTAGGATCTAGTATTTCAAAATGACGCAAAAAGTAACGACTCAAAAAGCCCAGGCCATGAAATACAAGCCATACATTTTTAGTTGTATCGCTATAGGAGTTAAGCGTTTGGTATGTGTTGGTTGTTTTGTAAGAAACTTGTTTTTCTAATCCCATTATGTAAAGTCTGTTTTGTAACTTTACAAATGTAAGACAAGCATATGAAACTATCTAAAGACGAAATTTTAGCAAGCTGTGCACAGATGTGTAAAAACACATTAATGGAAACCTTGAATATTGAGTTTGTAGATGTTACTCAAGACACCGTCACAGCAAGAATGCCAGTTAATTCTAGAGTACATCAACCAGATGGAGTATTGCATGGAGGCGCCTCTGTTGCACTGGCAGAGAGTGTTGGTAGTGCAGGCGCTTATATTTTTCTGCAAGATAAAAATGTAAGTATTCGTGGTATTGAAATTTCAGCAAATCATGTTAAAAGTATTCGAGATGGTTTTGTATACGCTCATGCAACTATATTGCACAAAGGAAGAACTACCCAACTTTGGCAAATTAGGATTGAAAACCAGGACAAAGAATTAATCTCATTAGTAAAATTAACGACCTTAACCCTGGTTAAGTAAGTAATGGATTTTAAGGCCCTACTTCAAAAAATAAATACACACTGGGAGCAACAGCTTCCATTTGTAATCTACGCTGCCCCTGAGCATACCAAAGTAAATGTGCTATTACAGCAAGATGCTACCTATTATAGTGCCAAAGGTTTTACCAATACCGGCTTTGTTTTTGCACCTTTTGATGATAAAAAGGCTTCCTATTGTATCCCTGAGGTATTTTCAGAAAAAATAACTCTAGAGGTATCTATGCCTAGTGTTTTAAATACAGATACTCCCTTTTGTCAAGAACTTAGCTCAGACAAAGAAAAACACCTTATATATGTGTCTGAAATTTTAGACAACATAAAAAACAAAACTGTTGAAAAAGTAGTAGCCACTAGAAAAAAAGAAATTCCTTTAACTGGTTTTGATTTAAGTGAATTAATAAGGCGTATTATCTCAATGGATACTGCGGCCTTTAGATATGTTTGGTATCACCCAAAGACAGGTATTTGGTGTGGCGCTTCTCCAGAGGTTTTACTGATGAGTGAAGGCGCTAATTTTTCAACAATGGCTTTGGCTGGAACACAAAAAGTAACTGGTGATACCAATCCTAATTGGGGATCAAAAGAAACCTTTGAACAACAATTAGTAACCAAGGCAATCACCACAAATCTTAAAAAAATCACTACCAAATTAGAGGTATCTTCTCCAAAGACTCATAAAGCAGGATCTTTATACCACATAAAAACGCAGATCAAGGGAGCCTTTGATAAAAAAGAAACCTCCCTAGCTCAAATAACCTCTGTATTACACCCAACACCTGCTGTTTGTGGAACGCCAAGGGATGCTGCTTTTTCTATCATACAAGTACTTGAAGGTTATAATCGTGAGTTTTACACAGGTTTTTTAGGTCCTTTAGATCTTCAAAATAATACTGCCCAATTGTATGTTAACCTGCGATGTATGAAGATAAGCCCCGCAATGGCAATGCTATATGTAGGTGGCGGTATTACCCTAGATTCTATGCCACAGGATGAGTGGCAGGAAACTAAAAATAAAATGGCCACAATGCTATCAGTACTTGGCTCAATGTTGCCATAATTATATTGGTATCACTATCTTTGCTTAGATGCAATTTTCTAGTAAAACACTCTCTCAAACCGTAACAAAACTCTGCTTAGACAAAGGTATTGATCATATTGTTATTTCTCCTGGATCTAGAAATGCAGCCCTTACCATAGGATTTACAGGTAACGAGTCTTTCACAAATTTTTCGATTGTAGATGAGCGTTGTGCCGCATTTTTTGCATTAGGGCTAGCACAGCAATTACAGCGTCCTGTTGCACTAGTGTGTACCTCTGGCTCTGCATTACTTAATTATTATCCAGCCATTGCAGAGGCGTATTACAGTGATGTGCCTTTAGTAATACTCTCTGCAGATCGTCCTGCTCATTTACTTGAAATTGGAGACGGCCAGACCATTAAACAAAAAAATGTATTTGCCAATCATATATTATTTAACGGCGCTTGTAAAGAGGGAGATACACACCAAAGTTATAATGAAGACCAAATACATACTGCACTATCTGTAGCCATTAATCAAAGTGGCCCTGTACATATTAATTTGCCTTTTTCTGAGCCTTTATACAAGACTGTAAAAACCCCTAGCGTTTTTCCTGAGTGCCAAGCAATTGTTGAGATTCAAGAAACTGCAAGCCCCGCACTTATTTCTGAAATTGCAAGCCATTGGAATGCATCTTCAAAAAAAATGATTTTAACGGGTGTGTTGGCTCCAAATAGCCTGGAAGTTGAGGTAATTAGTCAATTAGCAGAAAACCCTAGTGTAGTTGTGTTAACAGAGACCACCTCTAATGTGCATCACTCTAACTTTTTTCCCGCTATAGATCAATTAATAGCTCCTTTGGATGATAGTGATTTTAAAGCGCTACAGCCCGAGGTTTTAATCACTTTTGGTGGTATGGTGGTATCAAAAAAGATAAAGAAACTTTTAAGGGATTATCCGCCAAAGGTTCATTATCATATAGATTCAAAAAAAGCATTTGACACTTATTTTTGTTTGACAAAGCATGTGCCTTGTTCTCCAAATCACTTTTTTAGAGAATTTTTATCCCATACCCAAAAAACCATTAGTACCTACCAACAAGATTGGTTAAGAGTTAAAAACCAAAGATTACAAAAACACGATTTGTATCTTAAGGAGATTCCATTTTCAGACTTTTTGGTTTTCTCTCAACTCTTTAAAACGCTACCCGATAACATTCAATTGCAATTAAGTAATAGTTCAACCATACGCTACGGGCAATTATTTGAAATGAACCCCTCACATGCTGTTTTTTGTAATAGAGGAACAAGCGGTATAGATGGCAGCACATCTACAGCTATTGGTGCGGCACATGTGTGTGAAACACCAACGGTTTTTATAACTGGTGATTTGAGTTTCTTTTATGATAGCAATGCACTTTGGAACCAATATATTGCTAGTGATTTTAAAATTATTATCATAAACAATAGTGGTGGAGGTATCTTCAGGATTCTGCCAGACGCAAAAGGGGTTCCCTCTTTTAGTACGTTTTTTGAAACCAAGCATCAACTTACTGCCAAACAGCTAAGTGAAATGCATGGTTTTGGCTACCAAAGCGCCAATGATATGCCTTCTTTAATGGCGCAACTTGCAAGCTTTTTTGGAAATTCTGACACACCTCAAATTTTAGAAATTTTTACTCCCTCAGAGATTAATGACGATGTACTGTTATCTTATTTTGACTATATAAAATAACTTTTTGATTTGTCTTTTTTGGCTAATTAGCAGCTTGTTTATTAGAGTTTTTATTATTTTTTTGATGGATGAAAAGTGTACCTTTGCGCTATGATACGATTAGGAGAATACAATACATTAGAAATTTTAAGGGAGACAGATCCCGGCTTGTATTTAGGTGATACCCAAGAAAATGTAGTTTTACTACCACACAGATACAAACCAGAGAATTTCAATATTGGTGATATGCTAGAGGTGTTTGTATACCTTGATTATGAAGAGCGCCCAGTTGCAACAACCTTAACTCCTCATGTACTTCTTAATGACTTTGGATACCTGCATTGTAGTGATGTAAATGAGTTTGGAGCCTTTATGGACTGGGGTGTCCAGAAACAACTATTTGTTCCCTTTAAAGAACAAGCAAGACCTATGAAGGTGGGTAACTGGTATATCGTTTATTTGTCAATGGATGAGCAAACTAACAGGCTGGTGGGTTCTAGTAAAACAAATAAATATTTAAACAACGATACTGTAACGCTAGAAAAATTTGATGAGATTGACATTATGGTAACTCATATTACAGACCTTGGTGCCAATGTTATTGTTAATGGTAAACACAAGGGCCTTATCTTTATTAATGATATTTTCGAAGACATTCGTACTGGAGATACCATGAAAGCTTTTGTGAAAAGCGTGCGAGAAGACAATAAAATAGATGTCGTATTACAATCTCCAGGATATAGAAGTATAGAGCCTAACGCCAATTTTATATTAGAGGAATTAAAGGCAGCTGGAGGGTTTATGCCACTTCATGATAAGTCTGACCCACAGGCCATTAAAAATGAGTTAGGGATGAGTAAAAAGAGTTTTAAAAAAGCCATTGGCACACTCTATAAAGACAAGCAAATAGCAATTAAGCCAGACGGGATAGAGTTGATAGATTAAATGGTATAACTACCGTTAATTATCATAATAAACACCTCTGTTTACTCTAAAAGGGTTTGCTCTGTAATAGGGCCTTTGGTATCTGTTTTGTAAAAATGGCATTCCTTGTTCTTTATACACATCATTGCGCACCCTGGTTTGATTATCACCAAATTCAAAACTTGTATTTCCGCCGTTACCTTGTATAGAAATACCAAATTGTTTTTCTTGTAGCTTAGTGGTGTTAAACTGGTCGTTATTATATGCCACGGTATTACTAGCCATTGCCATAGCAATATCTACAGATTGCCAGTAATTACTTGTGCTTATTGCATTTGTATTTAACGTGTTTTGATAACTAGGAGCCTCACCAAGTGTAAAGGAGGTATTAATTTTATCTGGCATTTCGTCTATAACAGATTCAATACTGGGTGGAATTATCAGGGAATTGGCATTGATAGTATAATACCTTGTTTCAAAATCATTTTGTGAAAAGGACATACTAATACTAAAAAGTATAGCGATGATTGTAAATAGGTTTTTCATAATTTGAAATTAAAGCATATTGGTTCACCTTGCTAATTGTTATATTTGAGCTAAAATACAAATCACTTATGATACCCAACTGGAAAACCGTAAAAGAATACTCAGATATTACCTATAAAAAGTCTAACAATGTTGCTCGTATTGCATTTAATAGGCCAGAGGTTAGAAATGCTTTTAGACCAAAAACCACTTCTGAATTACTTGACGCGCTACATGATGCCCAGGAAGATACTAGTATTGGCGTGGTTTTATTATCAGCAGAGGGACCCTCAAGTAAAGACGGGGTTTGGAGCTTTTGTAGTGGTGGAGACCAAAAGGCTAGGGGTGAAAAGGGCTATGTTGGAGATGATGGATACCATAGGCTAAATATTCTGGATGCTCAGCGTATGATTCGTTTCATGCCTAAAGCTGTTATTTGCGTTGTCCCGGGCTGGGCTGTTGGTGGAGGTCACTCCCTCCACGTTGTGTGTGACATGACCTTGGCAAGTAAAGAACATGCTATTTTTAAACAAACAGATGCAGATGTAACTAGTTTTGATGGGGGCTATGGTAGCGCGTATCTAGCCAAAATGGTGGGTCAAAAAAGAGCAAGAGAAATTTTCTTTTTAGGAAGAAACTATACTGCGCAAGAGGCCTTTGAAATGGGGATGGTAAACGCTGTGGTACCTCATAATTTATTAGAACAAACCGCCTTTGATTGGGCTCAAGAAGTTTTAGGTAAGTCTCCAACGTCTATTAAAATGTTGAAGTTTGCCATGAATTTAACAGATGATGGTATGGTTGGCCAGCAAGTATTTGCTGGAGAAGCAACACGTCTGGCTTACATGACAGATGAGGCTAAAGAAGGAAGAGACGCTTTTTTAGAAAAACGAGCACCAAACTTTGAGAAGAAATGGCTACCTTAATTTTTTATTATTATTAAAATAAATAGAAAATAAATAACTTTTACCTGATGTAATTCCATGGAGTTTATAAGACAGCATATTGAGGAGTTCTCTATAATTTCAGACTCAGATTGGGAATATTTTTCTTCCAAACTTGTACATAGAATTTTTAAAAAACACACTGTTTTCTTAAAATATGGAGCGGTAGAAAATCATATCTCATTTATTGACAAGGGAGTAGTTAGACTCTACATACCTAAAGAGCTTAAGGAAAAAGAAGTGACTTTTGGTTTTAGTTTTAAAAACCAATTTATAAGCGCCTATGACTCCTTTTTAACTAGAAGGGCATCATTGTATGAGCTGGAAACACTATCAGATACTCAGATGTATAGCATTTCATATACAGACCTGCAAGATGTATATCAACACACGCAGTTTGGTAATTTAATAGGGAGGTTAACAGCTGAGCGTTTATTTTTAATAAAATCTAAAAGAGAACAATCCTTACTAAATTTAACAGCCCAGCAGCACTATGTTTCTTTATTTGAAGAGCGTCCAGAGCTACTAAGTGTTATTCCTCTAAAGTATATAAGTTCTTACATTGGTGTAACTCCTCAAGCACTGAGCCGAATTAGAAAACGTATTTATTGATTTAGGTTCATTGTTTACTGCTGCTACTACCTTTATTTTTGTAGTATACTTATTCTTATGATCATACTATTGTTTATTATCGTGCTTTGGTACGGCGGGCTTTTTTTTCAAACGTTTTTTCTTCACAGATATGCTGCCCATCAAACCTATACCATGTCTAAAACTGTTGAGCGTATCACCTTTATTTTAACATGGGTTTTTCAAGGTTCAAATTATTTGAGTGCTTATGGATATGGGGTAATGCACAGGATGCACCACGCATACGCAGACACAGAAAAAGATCCTCACTCTCCTAAATATGATTTAAATATATTTTCCATGATGTGGAAAACTAAAAATATTTATTATAAAATTAATAAACAGCAAATAGCAGTGGAGCCTAAGTTTACTAAAAACGTTCCGCAGTGGAAACGTTTTGATGATTTTGCTAGTTCTTGGGTTTCTAGGTTGGCCTGGAGTATTGCTTATTTCACTTTCTTTTTTGTGTACACAACTTCTCTTTGGCAATGGTTGTTATTTCCAGTTGTTTTGTTAATGGCTCCCATACATGGTGTAATCATAAACTGGTATGGACATATTTTTGGATACGTGAATTTTAAGTCTAAGGATACTTCTAAAAACCTTTTCAAATTTGATTTTTTAATGATGGGTGAGGGGTATCATAACAACCATCACAAACACAGTAGTAACCCTAACTTTGGGGGTGTGCGCTGGCATGAGATTGATGTTACTTATAAAATCATGCAGCTATTAAACTTTGCTGGTGTGATACACCTAAAACCCATCCCTTTGGTGCTAAAGAGAGAGGTGTAGTTTTACTTTATACTTTTTGAAGTTTTTTGCATCAATTTATCTCACTTAGGTATGGTGAAGAAAAATGTAGTACCCACTCCTTTTTCAGACTCTACCCATATCTTACCACCACCAGAGGTAATTACTTTTTTAATAATAAAGAGTCCTATACCGCTAGAGTCTGTTCGGTTGTTTAGTTTTTTAAAGGCTTCAAACACTAAATCAAAATGCTCCTGTCCAATACCAATTCCATTGTCTTGAATTGAGAACTGGTAGAACCCGTTGTCTTCCTTCCAGTCTATATTGACGAAACTATTTTTTGTTTCATCCCTATATTTATATGCGTTTTCAATTAGATTTTGAAAGACTTGTCTTGCCTTTACTTCAGTTAAATTAATAACGGGTAAAGGTTTTACCACATTAAAATTAAATGCACTCTTTTTGTTTTTTGTTAAAAAACCAATAATAGAATCTACTACAGTTTGCAGCTGTAATTGTTCAGCTGCTACTTTTCTAGAAGTTCTAATCTCTGTGTATTGTAATGTACTGGAGATAAGCTTATCCATATCGTTAATAGCCTCTTCAACAGTATCTATATATCCTTTGCTTTCTTTGTCTAAAGTGTCTGTATTGTCTTCCAAAAGCCAATTAAGGCATGTTGAGATGGTCCTTAAAGGGGTTTTTAAATCATGTGATACTATATGGGCATAGTGAGAAAGCTCTTCATTTCTTACAGTTAAATCATTAATCAATGAATCTGCCTTTATATTTAACATTTTTAATTCTGTAATATCTAGGTGTATCCCAATAGATCCGATTATCTCTCCATTAATATTGGTGTTGGGTCCACCACTGATAAGCCAGTATTTTGTTTCTCCTGTTTTAGTTAGTATTTCCATCTCATACAGATCCTTGACACCTTCTTGTCTAGATATAACCTTTTGCTGCATATACTCCTGTTTTTTATCATCCAAGAGGATGTCTCTAGCTTTAAAACCAACAAGTTCTTCAGGACTATACCCACACATATTTGAAAAGGCATTATTTACATTTAATATAGTTTCATTATTATCAACCTCCATAAGGCCCAAATTCATGTTTTCTATGATGCTTTTGTATTTTTTGCTTTCAAACTGTAAGGATTTGTCATAGTTTACAATTAAAGTTACATCTTTATAGGTCCAAAGATGCGCGGTAGGTTTGCCATCTTTAAAAATTGGATTATAGTCACGGGATAAAATTCTACCATCTTTTAACTCTAATATTTCATCAATAACTTTTTCACCATTATTTATAATTTCTTCAATTCTTCCAGAAAACTTTTTTTCATCAGCAAACATCGTTTTTAGCATATTACGTGCAGATTGACAATCTGCACCAATAATATTAGACATCTGACTTACAGGTATTTTAAACAAATCTAAAAATGCGTGACTTACTTGTTCTATATAGCCGTCTATTGATTCTATAGCCTTTGCATCTGAGGAGCTTTCAAATATAAGTTGCAATCTATTTCTAGTTATATCCAGCTCTATTTCTTTATTGGATTTTTCAAGTTCGACGATATTTTTTTTAAGTGTAACACTGATAAGAGAAGAGATTTGTGATAAAAATTCTAGGTGTGTTTTTTTGAAAAAGTTTTTATCTGGATGTTCTGCATCAATAATGGCAATTAACTCATTGTCCAACAAAATAGGTACTGTTATTTCTGAGAGTCTAATTTGATCATCAACAATGTAATCTTTGTGTTTACTTGTATTGTTGACAATGATTCCTTTTTTACTTTGGGCGACTTTGCCTACAATACCCTCTCCTAAATTTATTTGTAATGCATTTTTGATGTTGCTTTCACTATCTAACTTTTGATTTGTTGCAGCTACTTGAATTATCTTGTTTTCTATAATTGCATAGAACACACAGTCCTCAGTACCTAAATAATCTGCGATAATACCTACAATATTGTTTCCATTTTCAAAAACATTTGGGTTGTCTAAAAGGTTTTTTAAAATTAGACTTTCGGTGACTATTACTTTTTGTTGTTCTTTTAATTTTTGTTCTGTAAGATGTTCTTTTGTGATATCTCTAATGATGGTTTGATATGCGTAAGGTTCGTGTTTTGAGTTTTTTAAAACACTTGCTTTAATGTGTACATGTTTTAATTTCCTGTTTCTATTTATAAAATCAAACAAAAACTCATTTGAGTTGACACCTTTACCTAGGGTAGCGGTTGAAAAGTGTTTTTGTAATTTTTTTCTATATTTTGGTTTAAATTCTTTAATGTTTTTTGGAGCATTTTTTTTATCAAACCCCAATAATTTTAGGGCTTCTTTGTTTATTTTTAATATGTTCATATCAAAATCAAACACAATTAATGCATCCACTAAATTATCGATAAGGTTTTTTTGAAATTCTTCTTTTTGAATAATATCTTGAGTAAGACTTTGGTTACTATCGTAGAGTTCTCTGAGCCTATTTTCAATAATACCCTCAGCAATTTCTTTTGCTTTTCGCTCTCTTTGTAGCGCTCTTGTTAGAATTTCAATTTTTTTACTTAACACAATACAGGTAGGTTATAACAATACAAAATTAATAAGTGAGCCTAGATTGGCAAAATAAAGATTTAGAAAGGTCTTTGGTATTAATTTTTTAACTAATCCAATATCTCAACATGGAATTTAATACTGCCATCGTTATTATAATTTTCTTCCATAGTTACTTTGCCTTTTACTTTGAAAAATTCTAAAGTTTCTCTCATAAGGCCAATTGCAAAATAGGTAAGGCCTCTAGAGGAAGTATATATTAACGTTAAGGTGTTTTCTGTTTGTTCTACAACAGAAAATGTAGGCAACTCAGCATCTTCATAGAGTTTTTTAACTTCGATATGAATATGACTTTCAATTCCTGCTATTAGATCCAGAGCATTTGAATATTTCTCAATAATGTAGGAATGTTTTCCTATAAGGTATGGAAATACAAACCTACCAAAGGCTTCTAATAAAACTTGAGGTGCAATGCCTGTTTTGTTTGATACGTAGGTTAAAAGCGTTACAAGTTCATCAAACTCATAACTGTTGAAGGCAGAATAGACACCTTCTGAAGCTAAGTCACACTCACCAAGCATTTCATCTACCATGTCTAGTCCATTAGATTTTTCTACAAAATCTAGAAAATTAGTAAAAATAAATCCTTTCATAATTAGTTTCTATAAGAGTTGTTCCAATAATCTGCAATTGTAATAAGATTGCTTTTATATGTTGAGAAATCAATGTGTTTTACATAGTATCCGCTAATCCCTAACATTTTACATGTTTTGTAGTCTTCAGTGTTTGAACTTGTAGTGTGCACAACAACTGGTATTTGTTTTAATTTATCATCCTTCTTAATAATTTCAAGGAATTCTATACCATTCATTATTGGCATGTTTATATCAAGTATTATAAAACAAGGTAGGTTTTCTAGGCTCTGTGTTTTAGACAACAGCTCAATTGCTTCTAATCCATTTTCGGCAGTGCTAATGACTGCCTCAGGAATATGTTTGTTGTAGATTTTTTTAATACCCATCACAACAATTTTGTTGTCCTCAACAATTAAAATATTTAATTTTTCCATGAGCAAATAAACATTTAGTGTTCAACTTAATTCTAGTTTTAGATTACAAAATAACAATTAATTTTTATTTATTATTCTTTAATAAATCTTAGCGTAGACTCAACACTTGTATTCGTATTTTTTACTACAATAAAATAGATTCCAACAGTGTATCGTGAAACAGAGATTACTTCTTTATTTTTTTGAAGGGTACCTTCTTGTAATAATTGTCCAAAAGTAGTATAAACGCGGTATGATGAAATATCATTTGTATCTCCTATACTTAATGTAATTTCATTGTTTGCAGGATTTGGGTATAAAGCAATAGTATTTAAAAAAGCATCACCAGTAGAGAGTTCTTCACCAATGCTTATTTCTGTTACCTCACTACTGCTAAATTCACCTCCATCAATTATAACATCTGCGCTGTCTGTGGTTAAGGTGTAAAATCCTTCTCCAAATTCACAGCAAATACCGTCTCCGAAAGAATCAAAAATTTCAAACTCATAACAATTGTCTTGGACAACCCCAAAGGTTTCTATAAATGTTGTGTTATCATCTGATTGGTTATAACTGCCAGAATCTAAAACAGCACCTCCAATTTCTCTAAACTCCCAAGAAGTTTCTTCTGCATAATCATCAGTCAATAATTCTAAAGTTATTTGCTGAGTTATATATTCATTGCCCCCAATGTCAAAGGATGTTGCTGCTTCATTGTTTTGAGTATTTTGGTCAATAACGCCATTAACAGAGATAAGTGATGCATTGAAAATATATGAGCCATCTGTCAAATCAATTGGGTCAAGTGTAAAGGTTTGCGTTTGGTTTTGACTTAAGGTACCATTAAAGTTGATTGTTTGTATATCACCATCATTAATTTGCCATGTCATTTCGGCTACTGTAATAGTATTAAATCCATAATTTGTAAGACTCACAGATGGCGTTATTGTCGTGTCACCACAGCTAGTTTCTGGAACATTTACAGAGATAGCTGCGTCTAAATCTAATACAACTACGTTATTGTCAATATAATTTTGAAAGAATAACCAAGCCTGTTCTCCAGCCTCAATGTCCATATTACCGCCGCTACCTGGCCAATCATGGCCACCTCCTACAACTTTATAATACCAAACTTCATTTTCATTGACACCATTTATATATTTCTCACTCACTATAAAACTACCATCAGAGGTGTCGGTATTGGGCACAGACCCTTCTATTAGTGTAGTACAGCCGTTTTTTTCTACAAAATAATCAATGGTGTCTGCAATACTAGGGTAGGAGCCCCATCCATCATTATTATCTGGATCTCCTGCAAGGGGAGTTACCCCATCTTGTGATCCATGAATTTCAAAAACTGGTATTCCAGGAGCAGCATCACAATCATCTAAAATATCTTGTAAAATCATTCCTGCTACAGGAGCAACAGCTTTGAAAGTGTCATACGCTTGGCATGCAAGCATATAGCACATCTCACCGCCGTTAGACATACCCGTTGCAAAAGTGTAATCTGGGTTTAACCCATTGCTTTGTTGCAGGTATTGCGCCAGTTGAGTTAGATAACTAACATCGTCTACTGTTTCATTTGGGTGAAATGCGTATCCTACATTCCAAAATCTATTTCCTCCACCGTCTACTGTACCCCTAGGGTAACAAACTGCAAAACCGTATTGGTCTGCAAAATCATTCATCTGCGAGTAGTTTCTGATACTATTTGCATCACCGGTATACCCATGCATCACAAAGACTAGTGGCATTTGCTGGTTTAAGTTTTCGGGCTCGTAATAAATATACTGTCTTGTAAGACCATCATGCTCAAAATCTGTATACTGGGCTTGGATCTTAAGGGTGAATAGTATGCTAAAAATCAATAAGATTAGGAACGTATATTTTTGTTTCATTTTTTATAATTAAGATATGATTTTACAATGTACTAATTAAATCTTTTGTACTGTTTTTAAGTGATGTTTGTTTTAAAGTACATCAAGGCCAAGAATTATACGCATCAACACTACTGTATTTGGTTTTAGTTGCACTAATTTTCTTAAACACAAGTGTACTTCTATACGCCCTTATGATGCCTTTTGTTTGTTTAGCGTGTTTGGTAAAGGGTTTTTCTCATACTTATTGTGTATAGCTATTATTGCCAATCCAAAAAGTACAGCAACTACAATCAAAATAGTACTTATTAAGCCACTCACGGCAAAGGACATTCTAATTAGTATGGTAGAGATAACAAAACCAGAGTTTCTTATAATTTTATGAAATTGATCTGTGTAGAAGAAGGATATTAATAGCAGCACGACATCCACTAAAATAAGTACCGTAAAAAATTGATCAAAAAATAAATTGTTGATGCTTTCAAAGGAGGGTATTGTAGTAGTAGAAATAGAAAGCCCTGCAGACCAATCAATAAGAGTATACAATGCCATGGAAAAAAATAAAGGCACCAGAATTATTGCGATTAACTTTTTTCTCTTAACAAACCGTTGAATAACATTGTTTTCTCCAGTAGCTTTAATTGTTTTTAATCTCCCTTGTTTTTGAAATAAAAAGATTAAGTAAAATAAAATTAGCGATGCCAATAAATCATAGGTAAATTGTAAATCTCCCTTTATTTCAAACCAATTTGCAGAAAGCTCAAGGGTAGATAAATCTTTAAATAACTTACGAATAATTATAAGGGTAATTATCTCGTATTGTTTTGTTATATAGGTTGTGAAAGACTTTGGAAGGTAATATATAAGTAAATACACCTCATATATCAAAATAAAAGAAAAAGGAGTGTAGACAGCAGATATAGGGTTTGTAAGTAGTTCTGAGTTTAAAGGTTGCGCTAAAAAATCAAACTTTATCAAATAGATTATTACCAAATGAATAAAAAAACTAAACAGCGCTAGTTTAAGAATTAATTTTTCTGTTTTTGCTCTAGTTTCTTCAGAAAGAAACATATTAAAAGTGTAAGGTAAAATGTTTCTTTTGGTGTTCATCTAGAGTTGATTTTATAGCTTTTTATATAAATAAGGTTTGCTTTGAACCTCTAATTTAGTCAATAAAAACCTAATGAAAAACATTAGCATACTCTATATAACAATTTGCATATTAGATTGTTAATCTCTTACAGTGCTGTAGTGGTGTTTTTTTGCACATATAATATCATTAATTGCATTCCAAAGTGCAATCCTTTTTTCTAGTGATTGCTTGGCTATAGTTAAGGTTTCACTCCATTTTTGAGTATCTTCTTTACATAATTCTGAAATCATCTTTAGAGATAGGGGCCCATGCTGATCACCGTCTAATTCGATGTGACGCTCCAAATAATATTTTAATTTATTGTACGATTTATTTTCTGAATCAGCACTTTTTAAGATTTCTATAAACATATCTGGAATCACATCTTCTCTACCAAAGGTAAAGGCAGCGGCAACCATGTGTGTTTTTTTAGTTTCAATAACCGAAAATGTAAACTTTACAAAATCTAAGACTCTCTGGTCTAAATTTATATTTTTGAATGCATCTTCTATGGTGTTTCCGTATGTAATACGATCAATAAAAGTGTCAATTTTAGCGGTATTTGCACCAACTTGTAACATCGCATCTAGGTACATCTCAAAATGGCTATTAGCAACTCCTAACTCGTTTAGGTCACTTTCTTCTCCATGAACTATCTCATTGATAAACCTTGATAGTATTGGATTTTTTGGTGGAGTCCAGGGTGTGGTAACTGTTGTAATGTTTGTTTGCAAACTTTTTAAAAGCGACATGAAATCCCAAACTGCGAACACATGATTCTCCATAAACAACTTGATATCCTCTATGGTTTTTAAATTCTCATACAGTTTATGTGTTTTTAATTGTGCTCGTAACCCAGAAATTTCTTCTTCTATAAGTTGTATTCTATTCATCTATAAAATTTAGCCGTGTTAAAGAAATAATACCCAGCAAAGATAAAAAAGATACACATGCAATACATATCCTTAACATTTGTTTGTGTGTTTTTCTCAACACAATTTATATTTAGCAATTAGTATTTCAAGTAATTAATTAACAGCTACTTACGTGTATTCCACCCTAGGCACATGTTTGATTTGTTTTCTCAAAATACTTTTTTAGCGTAAGTAGTGAAATTAGCGTTTCATTTTCCTGGTTTCTAAACTGCTGGACATATGCATTCGCATTCTCGATGATTTGCAGCGCCTTGTCTTGATTGTTGATATAGTAGTTTAGTCGCTGTTCAAGGTCTGAATAATCATCTTTAATTACTATATAATGAACATCTGCCACTAGTAAACCCTCCATAAACCATGTTTCATATTTTGGTTTAGGCATTACCGCTATAGACTGGGAGGACATCACCCATTTTAAATTACTTGCCACATCATTTCCCTCAAGACATAGAATAAATTTATAGTCAAGTTGCTGGTCTATGGAAAGCCTAGGGACTTTCCAAAGAGGATTTAAATCATTTGTGTTTACTCTTCCAATATTACACATTGGATGCGCAAAATATTTTTCTATAAATTTAATTCTGTGTGCTTGTGTTTTGTGAACCTTACCCCGGCTTACAAGCATGTTCTTTTTTTCTGGATAGGTTTTCTGTTCCTTTTTTATAAACATAAAGTGCCTTAATTTATTCCATTTTAGTAGTACCGAATTTGCATTATTATCTCCAATAGGCCTACTTTTTACAAAAGTTGGCTGTTTAGGGACTTCTGTAATATCCCCAAAGAGAAATAAACCTTTTAGTTTTTGATTAAAATACCTACTGTATTGATACAGATCAAAGAAATATACTTTTGACCCTGGTACTGTTTTAATCTCAGATAGTAGCACAGAGTTTTTTAAGGTTATGGTGTTTGATAATTTATTATAGTACGCTACTCTTTTTTGGATACCACTATGTTGTTGTTTGCTATGTATTTTTTGCGCTAGTTTTTTTTGATAAAATGTACTTGGTATGAATTGCCTGATGTAATTTACCAGATAATATAAAATCTTATTGTTTTTGTGTTTGTAGCTTACTCTTTTAAGTTCCATTACTCTGATTTTTTAACGGGCTAGTTTTACAAAACAATCTATGGGTTGTTGTTTTATAAAATCTGTCAATACTTGTAAACCCTTGTAATGATTATAAAAAGCAGGGTCTGGCTTTATAAAATTAAAATGAGAGTGTCTCCAAAAAGTCATGGCAGATCCTGCATAGACAGTAAAGGCTTGTAGGGCATTAATTTCTATATCTAGTAATGTAACCTCTTTTTGATAGCCTTTTAAAAGAGCCCTTACTTTCTCAAAATTAATAGTATTTCCTTCTCCACAAATACCAATAATAGTCATACCAATATCGTACACTCTATAGTAGTTAACGGCCTCTTCAAAATCCATAATAACTAAAGTGTCCTGCAATTCATTTACAATAACATTGTTACTAAATACATCTGCATGAATAATACCTTGTGGCAGTTTTGAGTTAATAAAGGGTTGTATGTACTCAAGATTATCCATAAGCCATGTTTCAAACGATGAATTTGCTGCATATTTTTTTACATTACAAAATTCCTGCTTTCCAAAATTAGCATGATTTTGTAGATACTTTGGCGCTTCTATTTTATGAAGTTTCCCAAGCTGAGATCCTATTAATGTTATCAAATAATTTGGTAAGTCATCTATTATAGTTCCTTCAACAAAACTTTTTACCATAACAGGTTTCTCTTGCCAAAGGGTAAGCAGTTCATTGTCTTGTGTTCTTAAAAGGGTAGAGGTTTCATAATTGTTATGAGCCAGATGTTCCAGTAATTGTGCTAGTTCTGTAGCATTTTTTTCTGTCTTTAATTCACATATTGTGACCACAAGTTTTTCACTATTTGTCTGTACTTGATAGTTTGTGTTTTCTGAACCACCACTTAAAATTTTAAACGATGTTATTTGCTTAACGCCATAGGGTGTTAAAATAGTTTCAACATCTTTCTTTGTTAATGTGGTATACTGTGCCAATAGCCTTTAATTTAAAGTGTGTTTCTTGGGTAAGAAACTAATTGTTTATGTATTATTCTTGTTCTAATACCTGGGTAAGCACCTCACAATAGCGTTGGGCTATAAACATAGCTCCTTTTGTATTGTAGTGCACATCGTCGGCAAGCATAGCATCTGTAAAACCCGTGTACATATCTACAGCTATTATCTGTGAGGTTGCGGTAGATTTATTTTCTACGATAATTAATATCTCATCTTGTAATTGGTTGAAATAATACAAAAGCTCCTCTGTCATGATATTGGAGCGTCCTGGAGCCATTTGCTCTATAATTAGTGTAACATTAGGGTTAACTTCTTGAAGTATATCAACAATATCATTTATATTGCTAATAGCCTGATCATAGGAGAGATTTTGTAAGCCATCATTTCCTCCAGGAGAACTAAACAGTACAATATCTGGAGCACCGGTTTGATCAAGGTCATTCTCCAATTGGTTTAAAATGTCTCCAGAGGTCCAACCGCCTCTTCCTTGATGATCTGGATCAAAATTAAGGTTTTCTATAACAGGGTAGGAACCAGGATCATTTTGGGTGCCAATAGTATTAAAAGTCCAATTGTTTTCAATCAAACTCTTCCAGGTTTCATACCTAAAACTTTCATGTTGTGGCCTATTGCCTTCAACTCGGGAGGCGCCAAGGGCCATTATTTTATTTATTGTGGTATTGGTATTTGTGTTGGTTTGTTCAATAGGCTCATCACCACAAGAGAATAGCCCTGTTAATACAAATCCTATAAGTACCCATATTTTAATTAGTCTCATAGTGTATTGTTGTTTAGATATTTTGCAAGCAAGCCATGAAAATGATGTACTCCTTTTTCTCGTGTAGGAGAAAAACGACCTGAGGTGTAAAACTTAGACTGCAATCCTTTATGTACTCCTTCTACAACAAACTCATCTTCACGCTCTACCTTATCAAGTAAAGCACCGGCCCCCGTGTTTATTTTACTTTCATCATACACATAGGTTATAAAAGATACTTTTGTTTTATTTAAATGAATTGGTTTTACAATATTTATAGAAAGCCCCCAAGGATAAAAATTAAACATCATGTTAGGAAATACCCAATAGTAATAAGCAGCCACGTTTTTACCATAATCTGGATGGCCTTCTGGCAAGTCAAAAACCTCTTCACCTCCCTGAGAATAACCTATTTGTAAATTAAAGTGCTCATAAATTTCTGTTTTATAAGATCCGTAATCTAACGCTTTGTTTAAGTCTTCGTGTACAAAAGGGATGTGGAATCCTTCAAGGTAATTGTCACAATACAGCGCCCAATGGCAATTAATGATGTAATCTTTATTTGCACTTGTGTCAAGTTTAAACTCATCTAAGGGTAAAAAACCAACACGCTGGTTCATTACATCTATAACTTGAGAAAAATCAAAGGTAGGGTCCAGACCAACAAATAAGTGACTACACCAGTTATAAAGCTTAAATTGATGTAAACCATCACATGGTCTAGGAAAATCTTTTGCCTTTTCAAACTCAGGCATACTTTTAAAGCTGCCATCAAGCTCAAAACGTCTTCCATGATACATGCAGGTTAGTTGTTTCATTTTTCCTGGATGATGCGCCACTATATTACCTCTGTGTGTACATACATTGCTTATGCAAGAAATAGCATTTTCTTTATCTTTAACAAGCAACATTGGCTCAGCTATAAAATTCTCTAAAAGAGTAATTGGATATACAGACTCCACCAGTGGTATGGTGGTGTTTGCATCGCCAACCCATTGCCACGTTTTTTCAAAAACACGCTCTTTAAGGGCGTCAAATACTTCTTGACTTCGGTAAAAAGTTGCAGGAAGTGTCTGGGCGCAAGTAATGTCTGGATTGATATAGAATTTTTCCATAATAGCGTATTTAGCTTGTTTTTTTTATTTTAATATAGAAAGGTACACCTATTGCCAGTAACACAACACCCCAACTAATAGTTTCTATACCGCACCCTATAATTACCCAAATACAAAATAATAGTGTAGTGTAAGACAGTAGTTTTTTACTCAAGGAAATAGTACCTTCTTTCTTTCGCTCTAAAATAAGAAAACTAATGGTAGATAACAAGTAGGGGGTTAGCACAGATAGCGTTGAGAGCTTCATCATAAAAGTAAAAGCTTCAATGAGTCCTTTTGTATAATTAAGCCCCATTAAAATAGAGGCTAAAATGCTGGATAGTATGATCCCTGAAATTGGAGCACCATGGGTGTTTGTTTTTCCAAATATTTTTGGAAATAATGTGTCCTGAGCTGCTGCCATTGGTATTTGTCCTTGGATAAGTATCCATCCATTTAGTGCACCAAGAGTTGCAATTACTGCACCAGCTGCAACAATGTACTTTGCCCAATCTCCCCAAAACACACCAGCAGCATCTGCAAATGGCGCGTTTGACTGCGATAGTACATCTGGTGGTATGATACCCATAATAGCAATAGAACTCATAATATACACTACAATTGTTATCAGCGTGCCTGCCATGGTAGCCTTTTTTATGGTCGTATCTGCATTTACAATGTGTTTGCTTGCTATAGTAGCACTTTCCATTCCTAAAAAGGCAAACAAAGTTAAGGTGGTGGTAATTGTAATGGCAGAAAAGCTAGAGCTACCACTTATATTAATTGGAAAAAAATGATCTGTATTGATGTAAAGAATGCCAATAAAACCTACAAGAGTTATGGGAACAATTTTTAATAGGGTTGTTAGTATTTGTACAAGCGCTATTGTTTTTAGGGCTTTAGAATTAATCCAAGTAAAAAACCAAATAACACCCAAACCTGTGGCAATAGCAGCAAATTTATTTTCGCCAAGAACAGGAAAAAACACCTCTAAATAACCAACAAGAGCAACGGCAATAGCCGCATTGGTACACCAAATAGAAATCCAATATCCCCAAGCAACTAAAAATCCAGGAAGCTCTCCAAGACCAAGTCTAGTGTAGGCGTAAGGACCACCAATGGTATTGGGTGCTATACGTCCCAGATTTCCAAACACTTTTGCAAGCAGTAGCGCCCCAAGAGAAGAAAACAGCCAACCCAACAGGCTAATAGAACCGTATGCTGCCAATGATGCAGGTAGCAGGAAAACTCCTGATCCTATCATGTTACCAGCTACTAGGGAAGTGCTAGACCAAAATCCAATTTTTTTATCACTCATGTTACTTAGGGCATATTTCTAGGAATTTCATGACATACTATCAAAAATTAATAGTGTAAAAGCCTTTGTCAAGATAGTAGAAATAACTTAACTTTTATTTACAATAACAAGAATGCTTTTAAATCACTATAGTTTGAAATTGTGGTTGCTACCTTTTTGTTTGCAATGACAGCTTGTATTTGTTTTGGTAAGGCCTGTTTTGTTTTAACAACATCTTCAACAACATCTAGAAACTTGGTAGGATGTGCTGTTTCTAAAAACACACAGTGGGCCCTTGTGTTTTTCTCTAAATATGCCTTACAGCCTAAATAGCCAACCGCTCCATGAGGGTCTGCCACATAACCGTGCTTGGTATAGATATCTAACATAGCTTTTCTTGTTTGGGTATTGTTAAAACTAAAGGAAGATAGATTTTTTTGTAATCTGTCAAATTTATTTTTATAGATTTCTTGAATTCTAATAAAGTTGCTAGGATCTCCAACATCCATGGCATTGCTAATGGTTTGCACAGATTTTACAGGCGCGTACAGCTGTGTTTTTAAATATTTTGTCACCACATTATTATCGTTATTAGCCGCTATGAAATGCTTAATAGGTAGTCCTAATTGTTGTGCCATCATACCTGCACATACATTACCGAAATTTCCACTTGGCACAGAAAAGACAATATCTTTATGTGTTTTATACAGCTTTTTATAGGCAAAGAAAAAGTAAAACATTTGAGGCAACCAACGCGCCACATTTATTGAATTAGCAGAAGTTAATTGTGTTTTTTTGGTAATATCTTTATCTAAAAAAGCATTTTTAACCATGGCTTGACAATCATCAAAGGTACCCTGCACTTCCAGGGCGCTTATGTTTTGCCCAAGGCTTGTTATTTGCTTTTCTTGGATATCACTTACTTTTTTGCTTGGATATAGTATCACTACATTAACATCTTTAACTCCTAGAAAACCATTTGCTACCGCTGCGCCTGTATCTCCAGAGGTAGCTACCAATACGGTCACTTGGTTTGTATTGTCCTTATTAAAATACCCTAAACAACGTGCCATAAAACGCGCTCCAACATCTTTAAATGCCATGGTAGGACCATGGAATAGCTCTAGGGTTGATATGTTTTTACTCAGCGATACAATAGGGAAATCAAAGGATAGGGTTTCTTCTATTATTTTTTTTAGAATATCCTCAGGGATTTCTGGTGTTACAAACTGCTTTATAGCCTCAAAAGCAATCTCAACATCAGACAGGGTATCTATGTTCTCAAAAAATGATTTTGATAAAGGTGTTATTTTTTTAGGAAAATACAGTCCTTTATCTTCTGCCAATCCTTTAATAACAGCATCTTTAAATGATACTTCTTCGGCTTTTTTATTTAAACTGTAGTATTTCATTTTCTATTTTTATTAAATATCCTTTTTTTCTTACTTACTAAAAATTACCATATAACTATAGAATTTTAACCCCCTGGGTATTAATTTTTGAGATGTGAACATCAAATTTAATACCTGTGTTTGAATATATGTTTCTCATTACATCTCCTACTTTGTTAGCGTTTTCAATTCCTTCGCATAAAGAAAAGATAGAAGGCCCAGAACCTGAAATATTTGTTCCTAAAGCCCCAACATTTAGTGTTTGCTGTTTAACCTCATTATAATGTGGTATTAGTTTACTTCTATGTGGTTCTATAATAACATCATGTAAAGACCTTTGCATTAAGGGGTAATCACTCGTGTGTAAGCTATGAATAAAACTGCCAACATTTGCCCACTGAATAATGGCATTCTTAAGGGGCACATTTTTTGGAAGTATGGCTCTAGAAATAGCTGTTTTTATTTCTATTTGTGGATGGATAATAGTAACATATAAATTATCTGGAGATGGAATTTGTAATATCTCTAGAGGGCTTACACTTTTAACTAAAGTAAAACCTCCAAAGAGCGCAGGTGCTATATTATCTGCGTGTTCAGATCCACTAGCCAACGCTTCTCCTTTGATAGCAAATTGGGTAAGCTGTGTTTTGTTTAAAGGGCTCCCTAATAGCGCGTTGATTCCATAAACGCTGCCAACAGCGCTTGCCGCACTACTGCCTATACCACTTCCAGGTTTTATGTTTTTTTTGATTTCAATTTCAAAACCACAATCTGGTTCAAGCTCCTGATACATGGCCAGGGCAGATACTCCAGCAACATTCAATTCTGTTTCAAAAGGAAGTTTAAACCCTTCAATTTTAGTTATTCTAACCCCTTTTTCATCAACTTTTCTTACTACCATTTCATCTCCTATTGTATCTAGGCAAAGGCCTAATACATCAAAGCCACAGGCTACATTAGCAACTGTTGCTGGAGAAAATAGTTTAATTTCATTCTTATTCATTTGAAACTATATAGGAGTGATTTATCTATATTTAATTCTGTTTATTAACATATATTTGTACAAATATCTGACAATAGCTATATATGCACAATAGTATTTGATAATACTTTAAATAAACCTAAAAAGATTCGAATATTTTATGAAAAAAGAATTAGACGCGAAAGATGTTCAGATTTTAAACCTATTACTGAATAATGCACGGCTATCAAACAAAGAGATTGCCGCTAAGATTGGAATTGCCCAATCTAGCACACATGATAGAATTAAAAAACTAACCCAAAAAGGCTATTTTAAAGGAACTTCTGTACAGATTGATCAAAAAAAATTAGGTCTCAATATTGAGGTTATGTTGGCCATTAAACTCAACAAGCAGCACCGCTCTGTAATTGCAGATTTTATAAACAAAGCCTCTCAATTACCAGGTGTTCTTCAATTGTTTCATATTGCAGGAGATCATGACTTTGTTTTACATGTTGCAGTAAAAGACTCTGATGAGTTGCGAGTCTTTATTTTAGACCGCTTATCTACTCTAGACTATATTCAAAGCACGCAAACCACTATGGTTTTGCACAATGAAAAAGTAAATAACATTCTATAGATAATTGTAACCTTTAGTAAATCACTAGTAGTTTAAATACACTCCGCAAAATCTAAAAACACTTTTTTATGAAGTTCTAGATCCATCTGTGGAGATACAGAAACGCGTGCTATATAATCTTTATCTCCTTCTTTGGTAGTACCTTGGGTAGATGTGGCCGGAATGGTCCAGTAACAACCCTTTAACTGCCCATAACTCACACAGTATTTGCTTTGATCTGGTATTTGCGTAATCATAGCCTTAATGAGTTTATGGTTTAACCCTCTTTTATAGGTTTCTTTCTCTTGTGCTGTATTTCCTTTGGTAGGAAGATCTAAAGAAAATACAGAGGGAGTAAATCCTTGGTTTGCTAATACTTGAGATACAAAGTTGATTTTTGCCTGTGGCAACACCTCTTCAATAAAGTTTACAAATTCACGGGTGTTTTTATAGGCGTCCATAATCCTTTGATTCATAGAAGGTAATTGACTTGCTAATATTTCATACTGCAAGTTTGTAGCTTCATTGTCACAAAGCTCAAGATGTAATGCAATTTTACTTGTAAACACATCCCCTTTTTTATTTGCAATACAATATCCTGCCGTACATAGTCCTCCACTTGGAAACTTAGATCCACTGGCGTATGCTATTGCCTTAATACTAGATAGGGTAGCATCATCACTTAAAAAGTGTAAGTTAGGGCAAAATGTTTGGTCTAATATAAATACAGGGGCTATTGCTTTTTCACCACTAGAGGTCTTCCTTGTAATGCTTAACACCTTTTTAAGCGCTTCAAGATCTGGAACTTCAACCCTGGGGTTTGTGGGTATTTCTGCAATAATGTATGCTATGGCATCTTGCTGCGCAATTTGCTCTAAAACAGCGTCAATACTTTGCACCATATCATTGTCTCCATCTACGGGTAGATCTACCACTTCAACACAATCTATAGAAGCTGCAACTCGTCTTGCCTGGTCGTTTGTGCCGCCATAACAGTTTGGGGGCACTACAAATTTTATGGCTTTGCCCACATGGTGCTCCATTGCATGATCTACAAGGCCCATCATAATTGCATATTGGATAGACAATCCACTAGAGCCAACAAGTGGTCTTGTGTTTGTGCCAGTAATAGTATTTATACTAGAGAGAACAGATGCTTTATTTGCCTCTAAAGTACTTGGTGTTTCTTTTACAGAAATGTGTAAAAGTTTTTGCAATGCCACCAAACAATTGGCAGGTGTCATGGCTATAGTTTCTCTTCTTCGAACATGTTGTATCTGAGAAATATAAGACTTATTGTAATCTCCATTAACTAGCAAAACGCTACCAAGGCTCTCATGTATAGATACAAGAAAGTCAATATTTTCATGAAGATCTAATGTTGTAACATCCTTATTTTCTGAAATAAAAATGGTACTACCATCAAAAGATTCAATAGCCTCTGAGGTATTTACACGCTTTAGACTAAATGCATATCCATATACTTGTTTTAGCACCTCTAAGTGTTTTAAATTTGGTTGCTCATGTGTGTAAACAATTTGGGTGTGTTTTTTCTCTAGTGCATTTTGTCTTAAAATGGCCAATAGTGGCATTGTTTTAGAAGAAAAACTAATGACATTTTTTGAATCTAAGTTGCATTTTTTTGCTATACCCCATTCTAACAGACATGACAGAGGATGTCCTAACCTAATGTAATCATAGGCTGTTGGTAGCTTTTCAAGTGCTTTTGATGTAAAGTTGTTTTCTTTATATAGGGATTCAAGTGTATTAGTGAATTCAGTTTTAGCCAACCCTTCATTATAAATATCAAGCCGGTGTGTGGTTGTATGTAACCATCCTAAGGGCATGTTTTCTAGAACATTTTTGATATAATGATGCACTTTATTATTCTTCATACCTCTTACAATTTTAGTGGGTATAAATTTACGCTAATAAGATAGATTTTTAATACCTTTTTAGTGCTTTTTGTAATGTATTAACCCCATGTAATTAGATATAGATTTTCTTGTTTACGAATTGTTTTTGAGTACTTTTGAAAAAATTTTAAAAACATATTTATGAAAAATTTCAAAGTAGTAGTAGCATTAGTTATGAGTATCGCAGCAATTTCATGTAGTAGTGATGATGACAACAACAACACTTCTAATAATGTGATGAGCATTGCAGGAGAAGAGTTTGATATTGCCGCAGCAGGTTTAGAAAATTATGGAGAAAATGAAGATGGCAGCTATGATTGGGATGTATATTTACTTGGAGATGGTATAACTATAAATTCTTCAACTCCTGTTGGTCAAGGTGCAACTATTTACTTAGATCTAAACACAAATAGTGCTGATGGCCTTGTAGCTGGCACCTATACTTATGCAAATGAAAGAGCTCCATTTACTTGGGTAGATGCCGATGCATGTGCAAGTTTTAACACATCAAATTTTAGTTGTGCTTCTGGAAGTTATAACGCCTCTGCAGGTACAGTTGTTATTTCTGGATCTGGAAATAACACAACAATAGAGGTGAATCTTACAGATGCCTCTGGAGTTTCTATAACAGCATCTTATACTGGAGGATTCTCAAGTTTTGACTAGTATTGTAAATTAAATAACACCAACTTTAAAAAGCCTCATTGTATGTAATATACAATGAGGCTTTTATTTTGTATTGCTATTTTTAAAATTATTCTATTCTAATTTTTCTCCGTGCTGGCTTAAATCAAGCCCTCTTTCTTCTTGATCTTCTCTTACACGCATTGTTAAAACCCTGTCAACAAACATGTATAGCAGGTAACTTCCAAAAAAGCAATACACCGATACAAGTACCAATCCTAAAAGGTGATACAAAAATGTATCTGTTTGGCCGTATATAAGCCCCACCTGTTTTGCAAATACTGCCGTTAGTAACATACCAACAATACCTCCAACCCCGTGGCTTGGAAATACATCTAATGTATCATCAACATTGGTTTTGTTTTTTAAGTGGATGGCATAGTTTGAAATAATAGCCGCTATAAATCCAATAAACATGGATTGGCCAATATTAACAAAACCTGCTGCTGGTGTAATAGCCACAAGGCCTACTACAGCACCAATACAGGCGCCTACTGCAGACATTTTTCTGCCCAGCATTCTTTCATAGAAAATCCAAGTAATCATTGCAGTTGCAGAGGCTATATTAGTGTTTGCAAAAGCAATTACTGCATCTGAGTTTGCTCCAAGGGCAGATCCAGCATTAAATCCAAACCATCCAAACCACAGTAGCCCTGTACCTAAAATCACATATGGAACATTTGCAGGACTCTCTATTATTTCCTTTCTTTTACCTAAAAATATAGCACCAGCAAGGGCAGCAAATCCTGCAGACATGTGCACTACAGTTCCTCCTGCAAAGTCTAAAATACCCCAATTTCTAAAAAGACCATCTGGATGCCAAGTCATGTGTGCAAGTGGGCTGTATATAAGCAGGCTAAAAAGCACCATAAAAAAGATATAACTTCTAAAGCGAACACGACCTGCAAAACTACCAGTAATTAAGGCTGGGGTAATAATTGCAAATTTTAATTGAAATAGCGCGAAAAGTAAAAACGGTATTGTTGAAGAAAAATCTGAGTTTGGTTCTAGCCCTACATTGTTAAATGCAAAATAGGTGAGAGGATTACCTATAATGCCTCCAATACTATCTCCAAATGCCAAACTAAAACCAACCAACACCCAAAGAATACTGACAACACCAAGTGCAATGAAACTTTGAAGCATCGTAGAGATGATGTTTTTCTTAGATACCATACCTCCATAGAAGAATGATAATCCAGGGGTCATCAGTAACACAAATGCACTGGCAACAATCATCCATGCAGTGTCCCCAGAATCTATTATAGTTGTTAATTCCTGGTAGTTACTCGCACTATAAACACAAATAATAACGATGATAGCTAATATGAAGAAGTTGATTTTTTTTCCCATAAGGCAAACTGTTTATTTAAAATTTAACGTCTTATCCTGTAATATTATACCCACCATCTACATGTCTTATTTCTCCAGTAATAGAGAGTCCTGGTCTAAATAGGTGTACAATCTCATGGGCAAGATCCATAGGTTTTGCATTACCAAGTGGGCTCATTTTATTTGCGGTCTCAATGTCCTGGTTTGTTAGGGTTGCATTTCCAGCTTTACTACCCATGTAGGTTGAGAACCTAATTACATTAACTCGCACGCCATGAGATCTTCCAAGCTCATCGGCTAGCTCTACGGTTATTCTTTCTAATGCCGCCTTTGCAATACTAATATTTCGGTAGGGATGAAATGTTACTTTAGCTGCCGCTATATAGCTCAAAGAACAAATAGAAGCGCCTTTTTGTAATACATCGTATTTAAGCAAATAATGAGATAGTCTTATAAGAGAATAGGCAGATACATTCATGGTGTCACAAAACTCATCTTTTGTAACATCTAGAAGGGGTTTCACCTCTTTTTTACGAATGGTCTTATCCATGGCTATTGCATGTAGAAAACCGTTTAGTTTCACTCCTTTGTTAGACAACTCTTGAGCAAAAGTATCAATGTTCTCATCCAAAGAGGCGTCTAGTATTTCAACATGAGTCTCACCAAGCTCCTGGGAAACAGCTAGTTTAAAATCTTCATAATTTTTATTGAGAAACCCTTTTGCTTTTTCTGATAAATTTGTGTGATGTTTACTCACTCCAAGGCCAGTGCATACAACCTTACCACCTTGTTTGATAATCTGTTTTGCCACAAACATTGCCAAAGAGTTTTTGTCTGCAATACCGGTAATTAGAAATGTAGTGTTAGAAAGCATATTTTTTATATTTAAGAATAGTGAATCATAAAATTACCATTTGTAGAGTGCGGTTCCCCATGTCCAGCCAGCTCCTACGGCAGCAAACAATAATAAATCGCCGGTTTCAAATGTGTTTTCTTTTAGCGTTTCGTCAAGAATAATAGGTATAGTTCCTCCAGATGTATTGGCGTATCTATCCATGTTTGTTTTTACTTTTTCAAATGGCAAACCAACCCTGCGAGCTACCTCCTGCAAGATTCTAATACTAGGTTGATGGGGTAAGAGGTATTTTATTTGATCTATGCTACAGTTGTTTTTTGATAGTATTTCGTCTATACATTTAGGAACAACATCTATGGCAGTTTTATACACCTGTGAGCCATTCATTTTAAAATAATGTTCTCCACTAGAAAGGGTGTCATTGCTAGCTGGTTTTTCTGATCCACCCGCTGGTATTGTAAAATGTTCTTTCCCTGTGCCGTCTGTTTTTAAAATAAAATCTTGAAAACCTTTGTCTTGTGTGGTATGTGAGAGAACTAAGGCGCCAGCTCCATCTCCAAAAAAGACAGCATCTCTTCTGTTCCAATCTGTAATGGTAGAAAAGGTGTCTGCGCCTATCACAAGTACATTTTTATACATTCCAGATTTAATGTATTGTACTGCTGTAGCTGTAGCAAATAATGCTCCAGAGCACACTGCTGAAATATCAAAGGCAACAGCATTGCTAGCTTTTAATTTTTCTTGAACAAAACATGCGCACGAAGGGGCCAACCTATCTGGAGTTGCTGTGGCTATTATAATAAGATCAATGTCTTCTACTTGTAGACCAGCATCTTGGATTGCAATTAAGCCAGCCTGGTAGGCCAAATCACTTGTGGTTTCACCAGTTGAAATCCTGCGCTCTTTTATTCCTAGGTTTTCATAAATCCATTTATCTGAGGAGCCAACGCTCTCAAAAAAATCATTTTTTACCACGTTTTTAGGAGCATAAGACCCTGTTCCTTTTATATAAGCATTTATCATAAACTAAATTTAACCAACAAAATTCAGCCTTTTTTTACAATAACAAACCAGAAAAATAGATTAATTAACAATCGATAGCATATTGAAAAAAATAGATATTCAAAATAAAGATTATGATAATTATTCTAGTTTATAACCATTTAAAATACGATATTAATAAAAATATAAACTGTGAATTTTGATATTTTACATGGTTTGAACCAAAATAATATCTGTTTTTGGTCTAAAAACTCTAAAAAAGTTACTTTTTTACAAATAAAAGTCAAAAAATAGGGGGGTGTAAGAAAAATATTGAAATGTAGTTATTTTTGTTTTTAGTTTTAAAAAGCCATACTATAGCTCCACCAAA
>ENA-ORDA01000138-ORDA01000138.1-marine-metagenome-genome-assembly--contig:-NODE-138-length-72515-cov-3.849927_pt1 | contig 72515 bp, 68 predicted proteins | sample MGYA00237778_ERZ508506 | MGnify/ENA primary metagenome ERZ508506 (study PRJEB26177, sample SAMN06267891) | marine metagenome | isolation source: Monterey Bay, California, USA | place: Pacific...
ATACGCGCTAGATAGTCTTTGGCGAGTTGCGGAAGGTCATCGTAGGCGCGGCACGCAGTTGTGGATTCCTGCCAACCTGGGACTTCTTGGTAAACTGGGACAATGTCATCCCAGTGATCACGTTCGGCTGGTGGGAACTCGTGAATCTCTCCATTAATGTTATAGCCAACACAAATCTTGATGGTCTCGCGGTCATCAAGGCCATCGAGAATGGTGACAGCGAGGTCTGTCACCCCGTTGACCATAACAGCATAGCGGATGAGGACGGTGTCGAGCCAACCACAGCGACGAGGACGTCCAGTGGTGGCGCCAAACTCCAAGCCACGGGAATGAAAGAATTCGGCGATTTCGTCATTTTGCGCAGGGAAAGGGCCTGAGCCAACGCGGGTCGTGTAGGCTTTGCAAACTCCAACAATTCGATCGATGGCATGCGGTGGCATCCCAGAGCCGGTGCAAGCCCCCCCGGAGGTTGTGTTAGAGGACGTAACAAATGGATAAGTCCCGAAGTCTATATCGAGGAATGTCCCCTGCGCGCCCTCGAAGAGAACAGTTTCGCCATTTTTCCAAGAGGTGTGGATGACTGGTATAACGTTGGCAAAGTGGGGGCGCAGCCGATCAATTGCCTCCTCTACTTCATGGAAAACTGCGTCAGTCTCGAAGGTCGGAAGGTCAAAGTGGGCGAGGGTTCGGTTCGCTTCCTTGAGTCGAGTGGAGATTAGTTCCTTAGCCTTCTCTGGGTCGCGAAAGTCGGCTAAACGAAGGCCAATCCTGTTCGCTTTATCGGCGTAGGTTGGGCCGATTCCCCGCTTGGTTGTGCCAATCTTTTTATCGCCAAGCGACATCTCACGAGCAGCATCAAGCTCGCGATGGTATGGCAGGACCACATGAGCGCGGTCTGAAATGAGAAGTTTTTCAGGGGTAATGGCAATTCCATCAGCTTCTAGGCCCTCAATTTCTTTGCATAGTCCAACCGGATCCATGACGACTCCGTTCCCAATGATACATTGTTTATCCCAGAGAATCCCGGAAGGGATTAGGTGAAGAATGTATTTTTTACCTTTCGCGATTACGGTGTGACCAGCGTTGTTTCCGCCTTGTCCACGAACCACAAGGTCAGCATCTTCAGTTAGGAAATCTACGATTTTGCCTTTTCCTTCGTCGCCCCACTGGAGGCCGCAAATGATGGTGTTCATTTTAAAAAGTAATTAGTTCGAGGATTCGATGAGTTTGATGAACTCATCGAAAAAGCCCTTGTCATCATTAGGGCCAGGGGCGGCCTCGGGGTGATGTTGGACCGAGAAAACAGGATCTTTGGTGCTACGCATTCCTTCTACTGTTTGGTCGTTGAGGTTGACGTGGGTCACCTCGACGAAATCGGGTAGTGATTTGTCGTCCGTTGCGAAGCCGTGATTCTGTGCTGTTATGGCTACCTTGCCAGACCGAAGGTCTTTGACCGGGTGGTTTCCTCCGCGGTGGCCAAATTTGAGTTTGTAGGTGGTGCCACCGAAACAGTGGGTCAGGATTTGATGCCCTAGACATATTCCAAAGACAGGAACTTGCCCGATGAGTTGTTTTACCTCTTCGTGGATGTAGGTGAGTGCAGCAGGATCTCCTGGTCCATTTGAAAGAAAAACCCCGTCGGGATTCTTAGCGAGAACTTCTCTTGCAGGTGTCCGTGAATTCACGACTTCAACTTCAAAGCCAGATTGTCGGAGCGAGCGGAGAATATTGTGTTTTATGCCAAAATCGTAAGCAACAATTCGGTATTTAATGGGAGGCAGGTCGATGTAATTAGTATCCTGATTTGCGGTGACACTTGGAATTGTCCAAAGCCGGGATTCACCTTCCCAAAGGTAGGAGGTTTTGGTTGAAACTTCTTTGACAAAATCGCTGCCTTCCATCGGTGGCGCTTCGTTGGCGGCCTCGATGGCAGCCTGTTCGGAGAGTTCGGTAGTAATGACGGCTCGCATTGCTCCCTTATCACGTAGGTGTTTTGTGAGGGCGCGTGTATCAATGTCTTCGATGCCAATGATCTGGTGCTCCTTGAAATAGTTCGCTAAAGACTGTTGCGAACGCCAAGAAGAGGGGACTTCGCAGAGTTCTCCAATTACGAAACCACGAACATGGGGTGATGCTGATTCGGCATCTTCGGCGTTGACTCCATAATTCCCCTGGAGGGGATAGGTCATTGTTACGATTTGTCCGCGGTAAGAGGGGTCCGTAATGATCTCTTGATACCCGGTCATTGAGGTATTAAAGCAGATTTCTCCAGAGGTTGTTCCAGAGTGACCGAAGGCACGACCGTGGAAGGTGCGACCGTCTTCAAGTGCAAGGATGGCGTTCGTCAAGGCGGCAAGATTAGAGGCTAGCAGGAGGTTTGGTGCAAGAGCTTCTTTTAACCTGAGATAGGTTTTAATTGGGAAATTGCGATGAAGTTGAATTTACTAATAAGTATGTGATATGTTAAGATGAGGATTCAGCAGCCTAAAATCCCCCGATGGTTCAGGTAAAAACATACTCCTTAAAAGTGATTTTCTCATAGGTTTATCATCTTCATTGGGTTATCCCTTCAACGTTAAATGAAAGTCCTGACAGTTGTAGTAGCGTTACTTGCTTTCCCTTCGGTTCTGTTTGGAGTGATTGATTTTAATGGGAATGGGGTATCGGAAATTTGGGAACTTCAATACAAGGGGACAGTAGCGGATGATTTTGATTCCGATAAGGATGGTAGTTCAAATCTGGCTGAGGGAATTGCTGGGACAGACCCCCGCGACCCCGAGAGTGTTTTGGCCCTTGAACATCCGGTTTTGGATGGGCCCGAAGTTCGATTTTCTTGGGCAGCTGAGGCCGGGAAAAGTTATCGACTTGAGCGTTGGGATCCAGCTGCAAATGGCTGGAGCGAAGCTGCCTCGATTCTCCCTTTGAGTATCTCAGCGATTCAGACGGTTACATTGGACCGCTTAGACGGTGGTGTTTTTCGCCTTGTGTCTGCTGATGTAGACATGGATGGGGATGGGTTGAGTGCCTGGGAAGAGATTCTCATTGGAACTAGCGATGAAAGTGCGGCTGGCGTTGATGGTTCTGGTGAAGGTGATTTTGTGACCGCTCTTCGTGCTCTCGAATCTGAAGAGGGTGTGGTTTTAAGCAACGGAACACAACTTGATCGAAGATTGCCCAGTGAGAAAGAGGCGGCTCGATTCTTGCTAAAAGCAAGTTTTGGCCCTACCGATGAATCAATCGAGGAAGTTGTGTCAATGGGTTTGACAGGTTGGATTGATAACCAAGCGACGATTCCTACGACCCGCCTGCAGACCTCTATTGCAAGGAATGCTCTACCCATTAATAGTTCTAGGGGACGTGATGGTTGGTGGAGGTCTGCTAATGTTGCGCCCGACCAATTGAGGCAGAGAATGGCCTACGCACTGAGCCAAATTCTTGGTGTGAATTTTAAGGGGGGAAGTGTCATCGGCGACAACTACCTTATCCAAGCTCGCTACTATGATATTTTCACGACCGGGGCGTTTGGTTCGTATCGGGATGCTCTGGAAAAAGTAACTTACAATCCTGCGATGGGCTTTTACTTGTCTCATTTAAATAACCGAAAGTCTGATGACCCGGTGAGCCCAACACGTTTCCCTGATGAAAATTTTGCACGTGAAATCATGCAGCTTTTTACGATTGGGTTATGGGAGCTGAATTTGGATGGCTCACGTAAATTGGATCAAGAGGGGAACTTCATTCCGACTTACGGTAATCAAACAATCACCGAGATGGCCAAGGTGTTCACCGGAATGAGTCATTCAACGACCAATAACGGAAGAGCTGCGACAAGTTTTTACGACGTGGCTCGGGGGAACGACTATCTGTATGACATGAAGGTTTGGGATGAGGAACATGAAACTGGTCCTAAATCAATCGTCAATGGGGTTCAATTGGATGGGAGTCAGACGGGCGAAGAAGAGGTTCAAGCTGCTTTGGATGCTTTGTTGGAGCATCCCTCACTTCCACCATTTTTGAGTAGGCTTCTAATCCAGCGTTTTACAAGTTCCAATCCGTCGGCAGCCTATTTAGCCCGAGTCTCAAGGGTTTGGTTAGACGATTCCACTGGTGAATCGGCTGATTTAGGGGAGGTGATTAAAGCGATCTTGCTCGATCCTGAGGTTCTTAGTGCTGGTGGTCATCAATACCACGGGAAAGTTCGTGAGCCGATCATCCGCTATGCAAGCTTAGCGAGAGCATTTAATCTTGTTTCTGGAAGCGGGAAATATTCGACTAATCAACCACTACTTAACGATGACTTCGGTCAGTTTCCGATGCTTTCACCGAGCGTTTTTAATTTCTATCTTCCGGACTTTGCGCCAGAAGGGGAGTTTCGCATGGCTGGAATGGTAAGTCCAGAACTCCAACTCGCTTCGTTGTCACAGCTGCTGCGATCGGATTCGCAATTTGCGGCTTCAGTGGAGGAGTCAGGTGTTTCTGGAAGTTTTGATCTCACGAAAGAGTTGACACTAGTCGACGAGCCAAGTGCTTTAGTTGAGAGGGTTGATCTGCTCATGACAGGTGGCCGACTCAAGGCTGATACAAAGCTTATGATTTTGAATGCCGTGCAAAGTGAAGTCACTGACCTAGAAAAGGTTCGAACAGCGATCTACTTGGTGAGCCAATCGATGGAATGTATCGTTTTAAATTGATGAAAAATAAGCAGCAATACGGTCGCGTAAATCGGCGACGCTTTCTCGGACAAGCAAGTTGTTCGGCAATAGGGTCTGCCTCGCTTCTTTCTTCGTTGATCAATTTGCGGCTTACTGGATCTTTAGCGGCAGCTGACACTGATGATGGCGAAGACTATAAAGCTCTAGTCTGTGTCTTTCTAGCGGGTGGGAATGACTCCTTCAACATGTTGACACCGGTTGACGCTTCACAAGGCTATCCCGAATATCTGGCGGCACGCGGTGATGTTGCTCTTCCTCAAACTGATTTTACTCCAATCGGAGATACTCTGCCTTCTCCAGATGGTCGGACTCTTGGTTTAAACGTAGAAATGCCTGAGCTGAAAGCTCTGTTTGATTTGGGGAAAGCATCTTTTATTAATAACGTCGGAACGCTCGTTGAGCCGGTTACCAAGCTTGGAATTCAAAATCAATCAGCGAGCTTGCCTCTCGGACTCTATTCGCATTCCGACCAACAACTCCACTGGCAGTCGGGACTTCCTACCAATCGCTCGCCTCTCAACGGATGGGGCGCGCGCTTAGCAGATCTTCTAGATGACTTAAATGGCGAGAGTCAGGTTTCAATGAATGTGTCTCTTGCTGGGACTAATCTTTTTCAAAGCGGCGGTTCAAGCTCGGTTCTTTCCAGAAGTGCTTCCAATATTCCCGAGATTCGGCAGTGGAACCGATGGGTTTACCGACACAAGAGGGCAGCTCAGGAATCAATTCTTGATGCCCAGTATCAAAATGCCTTTGAGAGGTCATTCGCTACTTCGAAAAAAGCTGCGATTGCTGCAAGTGCCGAATATCGGGCAGCGCTGGAATCTCAAAATCCAATCATTACCGAGTTTAATACCTCAAATGCTTTGGCCAGACAATTGAAGGCCGTTGCGGAAACAATCTCTGCTCGGGGACTGCTTTCTAAGAGGCGTCAGACTTTCTTTGTCGAGCTTGGTGGGTGGGATCATCATAATGGATTAGATGACCATCCCGCGATGCTTGGACAAGTAAGCGAGGCAGTTGGCCAGTTTTATCAAGCGATGGTCGATTTGGAGTTGGAGAACCAGGTCACTCTCTTTACCGCCTCGGATTTTGGCAGGACCTTAACGCCAAATGGGAATGGAACCGATCATGCCTGGGGAGGAAATCAGTTCGTTGTGGGGGGCTGTGTTGACGGCGGCAAGTTCTTTGGGGATTACCCATCACTAGATCTCGGAAATGACCTAGATACTGGGCGTGGGCGGTTTATCCCTACCACTTCTGTTGATGAGTATATTGCTGATCTGGCACTTTGGATGGGTGTTTCTGCAACTAATGTGAGGGATTTGGTTCTTCCGAATTTGTCTAATTTTCATGATGTTGTTGAAGGTGGAGCGCCGCTTGGTTTTATGAAAATGGACGGATGAGGATTTTTGGTGTAGTTGCTCTGTTATTGATTTTTGGTTTTATATTCCGATCAAGGATTGCGTGGCCAACTTCGGGAGGTGGCGGTGTGATCACAGAGCCAGAGACCGCTACCCAATCCGCTGAGGAGTCCAAGGGAGTCAGGTTTCTGGGTGAAAACCCGTTTACTCTCGAATATGGAAAGTCAAATGGCGATATCAGGCGTGACCTAGAAGCACTTCGAGATGTCGTGACAAACTGTCAGTCGCTCATAAAAAATTTTGATGCCTTTCACTTGCCAGGAAATCCTGAGATCGTCCGTTTTCTGCAAGGTGCAAATCCGGAGAATCTTGCTTGGATTCCAGAAGAGCATTCGCTCATCAAGCGTGATATCGGGTTGTTGGATCGAAATGGGAACCCAGTCTTTTTTCATCGCTTGAGCGGCCTTCAAATTGAATACCGTTCCGCAGGTGCTGATGGTAAGCACTGGACTGATGACGATGTTATAGTGCGTTAGGAATTAACCTTTAGGCTACTTTACTCGTAATCTGGAAAGTGTGGTCAGTGCATAACCTGTCCCGTATGGTTGGTGGTAGTCATAAAGAGGGTAATCCCACCAAGAGCCATCTTTTTCCTGTTTGCTTATGATGTGTCGGGCGAGGTGGGGGATATACTTTTTCTGACGATCATCGGGGAGCATCTGCAGGCACTCGGTAGCGTAGTAAAACCCATAGTAGTAGAAGTAACCGGATATTGAAAAGTGGGTCTCGTGAGGAATAGGTCGTTTGCGACCAATATTAAACCAACCCTCTCTGAGGCAAAGTCGATGAAGCCAGTGTTCAAGAAGTTTATCAGTGATTCGAGCATCCCCAAATTTCCGCATTGCAGCCATGCAGACCTGCGAGCGTCCCAATGAACCTGCGGGACGATTGATTCCGTATCTCGGACGATAACGGTGATCGTAAGAGTAAACAAATGACCAATCAGGTGTTCGTTGCTTGTTGATTGAAACAAGGCCACGTTTGATTTCTCTTTGGGGAATCGAAAGGCCAAAAGTTTTTTGCGCATCTTTCATACCAAGTAGGACGGTTGCAGTAGTAAACGAAGTTGGGATACCTGAAAAATGGGCGGTATGGTTATCGAAATCTAGATATCCCCAGCCCCCATTCACATCCTCGGTTTTAATTAGCATTTCAATTTGCTTCGCGGCGAGTTGTTTGAGTCGAGAGAGTTTGGTTTCGTCGCCAGTCCGATAAACGTAAAGGTCGGAAATCGCGCGCAGCCCGTAAGCATGTCCCCAGACATTGTAAGTTGTTGTTGGGTCGAGGTGTCTTAGTTTTGGGAGTTTTTCGAAGAGCCACGTTTCTGCTTTGTTGATGGCAGTAACAACCTCAGGTCGTCGATCTTGACTGTCTAGTAATCCGCTGAGAGCGAGGGTCGATGCACCTGTTCGGAAGGCGAGGTGTGAATCGGGAACTGGCGCGTAAATATTTAGCCCTTTCGTACGTGTGGGGCCACCCCATGAGCCATCCTTGTTTTGTTTGCTGACCAGATAATCGACACCTCGTTTAATTGAGGTTTCTAGTTCGCCTTCTTTGAGGGACTCAACCGAAGGAAGTGGTCCGAGCGCTGCCAAGTTTTGGGCACCGACCTTGAAGAACAAAAAAGTTGAAGCGATGAGGAAAAGCCGCATGATTCTTAAATGAGCTCGATTTATTCCGCGAGATCTTTCGCGAGGGGCTCGGCGTCTCCGGGAACAAAAATGACTTGATCAACTTCGAGGCCTTCGAGGATTTCGATATTTTCGTTTATAATTCGACCGGTTTTGACTTCGCGTGTCTCGTGTTTGCCATCAGCCATTTTTAGTTTTACGGTCGATTTTCCACTATCCCTAGTAAGGGCATTTGGTGGAATACTGATCGCATTTTCTTTACGATAAGTAATTAATCGAACCTTTCCCTTCATCCCCGTAACAATAGGAGAGTTTTTTGGAAGCTCAACGCTGAGTCCTAAGCCGTATCGCCCAGAGGAATCGGGTGCAACATCGATCTGGGTGAGAGCCACAGGGAAAGTGGTTTCTCCTAGCCCTTCGACTGAGGCGGTTCCTTTAGCTTCGGTAGGTAGCGTTAGGACGTCTTTCTGTGAGATGGCTCCTTGGAGGGTGAGGGTGCTTGTGTCTGGTATGAACGACATGAAGACGGTGTTCGCTGGCACAGATCCCGCTTTGAAAAGGTATTTTGAAGTTCCGTCAATCGACCAAGAATTTCTGTCAATCTTTCCGTGATAGATTGTTCCATCTGCTGGTGCCTTCAGATTCATGAGTGCGCCATCGTCGATTAGTTCCTGTTGATCTTGATCTAACTTGGTATGGGATCTTTGGATTTTGGTGAAAGCGAGTGCGGCCTCCTCAAGAGCCCTAGGCAGATTGACCATACCGGTCTCGTAGGCTAGGAGCGCATCGGCGTATGCCCTTTCTAGATCAACAGCTTGTCTTGGTATCGTTTTTTCCAAAGCCCATTTTGAGCTTAACTCGGCCTTTTTTACTGAAAATTCGGCAATCTTCACTGAAGCTCGCTGGCGTTTAAGGATAATTTCTTCGGTCTCTTCAGTGATTCCATCTTCCTTATACATTTTAAGGAGCTGTTTCAGCTCTTCTTCTTGGTAACTAAGGCTTCGTTGTGAGCGCTTTAGACTTTCGATGGCCTCCTCTTCTTGAAGTGCTTTGCCAGTCGAGGTGAAATAATCAAGAGATTCCTTAGCGCGGTCGTGAGCCAACTTTAAACCTTCAAGCAGGCGGGGAGTGGTGGTCTTAAGGTCAGCAAGCTGACGCTCCGCTTTCGCCAAGGTGATCGCACGGACTTTGGCATCTTCTTTCGTTTCCGCGAGGTGGCGCTGATAGTTTTCAGCTTCGAACGCAATAATGAGCTGATCTTTTTTTACATTTGCACCATGCTTTATAAGCTCTGCAATGATGAACTGCGACCACTGCTCTGGTTCGATCTTGAAAACAAGAGGTTGTTCGGGGATAAAAGTAGCATCAAGCTCGAGGTTGGTCTCCAGAGTTTGTGACTTGATCGTTATTTCTCGGCCAAAGGAACTGACAAAAAGAAGAGCAGGAAGAAGGAGGGAGTAAACTAATTTCATTGGAAAATTTATTCTTAATGTTTGCTTCGATAGTGCCCCTTGCGAGCGAGGTAAAGAGTCCGGGTTTTTTTCGACTTTTCGGAAGACGGAGCAAAATCTGTGGTCACCTCAAATCCTGACTTCCGAAGCTGTTTTTCAAGATCTGGTAGTGGTCTGTTAGCAATGAGTCCGAGAAGACCTCCAGTCTTAAGGCGTTCTTGAAAATTTCCAAGGACATTAGAAGAGGTGATTGACCAATTTTTCGGAGAAAGAGCTTCAAGCTGATCCAAATCAGCAAATATACCCTGGCTAGCCGCGTATTCTGCTGGGAGAAACGTAAATGGATCTAGGTTGTCAAGATGAACCCTTTCATCATCGAGTGGATCGATTGCTAAATTTTCCGAGATCAGATTTGCAAGTTCTGCAGCTTCCGGGAGGATTACGAAAGAAGCTTTTTCCTGGGGTAATGATTCACGAGCTGCGGTAACGGCATGGCCGAGCCCCAACCCGAGTATAATGATCCTCGGTTGGCGTGCAGGCCGAAAGGGGCGGCACATCAACTTGATTAGTTTACTTGTGGCAAATCCTTGGTGGCTGCCATCGACCTGGCGACCTTCGCACTCCAAGAAAAATCGGCCATCGTGCTCGATAAAGTCTAGGTTAAGTTGGGTGCAGGAATTGGTCTGCGCGACGATTTTTCGTGGTTTCATGGATGAAAGTGCCTCTACCCCCGGGTTTCTGGTTGGTTGGGAAAGAAATGACCAGCTGAAAAAATAGGATCAGCTTGGCGCGACAAATTAGATTTGTGATTTCGAATTTAAACTAGACTTTCAGCCTCTCCTAATAGTTGGGAATCGAACTTAGGCTTTATGGCGTGCGGATGAGCTAGCCCAAACAAAATTCGCTTTTTAAAAACATGGACTTTCATTCGACTAATTAAGCTGATATTACTTTCAGATCATGCGAAGGAGATCACTTTGGTTGTCGCTCTTAGGCTTATGCATTGGCTTGTTCGTGGCTTGTTCAGCAGATCCCCCCGTTGTCAGTGTTGATGACGCCTACACTCCTTACTCGGCGGCAGGGCGTAATCCTTACTCCGGAATTCATAATAAGGGAAGTGATACGCGGGCCGACGCATGGAGGCAGCAATACGGGCGCACTGTAACTTCGACTGGGCCTTCCACAGCTTCGCTAAATGGTAACCCGATGATTCGTAGTCCACGATCCTCATCAGTGCTCTCGATAAGTCCATCATCACTTTATCGCCAGGTGAAAGTCAAAAAGGATTATCTCTCCTACAGGGCTCGGGGAAGATCTCGCAAGAAAATGACGCCTCGTTATATCACGATTCATTCGACGCAAAACTGGAAAAGTGGTGCTGACGCGCTTCGTCATTCGAAGGCTCTAAAAAATGGTGCTCTTGGCCGTCTTTCTTGGCATTATACTGTAGATGAAGATCTAGCGGTGCAGCATCTACCCACTAACGAGCGGGGAAATCACGCGGATTTCGATGGTCCCGGGAATCGCTATAGTGTCGGGATTGAGATGTGTGAAAATCCTGGTAATAGTCGGAGTAGAACTCTTGAGCGGACAGCGAAATTGGCGGCATGGCTTTGCGTGAAATACGATCTTCCCGTCTCCCGGGTTGTGCCCCACTACAAGTGGCCTCGACGCGGCAAAAATCCTCCCAATAAAAACTGCCCCCATTTTCTGCTTTCGAACGGGCGCCCAGGTGCGAAGTGGCAGGGCTTTCTTAAGGCGGTCGATGTTTATCGCCGTAGCATGCTTGGGCGATAGTTTGACTTAAAATGGCGGACGGAGAAGATGACCCATGGTATCAATGCCAGCGCTGTACTAACTGCTGCAAGTGGGAAGGTGATGTCGTCCTTGCTGACGGTGAGGTCGAAAGAATTGCAGAGTTTCTCGAAATGCCTCTTTATCAATTTGTGAAGGACTTCACCCGGCTCCGTGACAATCGTCAGGGCCTTTCCTTGATCGATAAACAGGGGACCAGCGAATGTGTGATGCTCGATGGTGTCGATTGCCGACTTCAAGCTGTTAAGCCTTTCCAATGCACCGGATTTCCCAATCGCTGGAACTTCGAGAATTGGAGAGAGGCTTGCGAAGCAATTCCAGCCCCCCGGCCGGGGGGCTCGTAAATTATTTTGAGTTGGTGAAGCGGTAGTGCGACACGATCCATTCCTGTCCTTTTTGGAAGCCCCAGAGTTCGGCACACGCCATAAAAAAGCATCTCCACCAAACCCACCATTTTTTGGCATCGGCCTCACCATAGGTTTCAGCAATAAGTAGCTTTAATTCATCGCTAGATTCGTCCATGCGTGTAAGCCATGCTTCCGAGGTTTTTTGGTAGTGTTCCCCGCTTACTTGCCAATGGTTCTCGATGGAAAGTTTGTCTTGAAAATAGAGAAGGAGATCATCCGATGGCATCTGCCCTCCTGTGAAAAAATAACGAGCCATCCAGTCACTCTCGTCTTTAGCCTCGTAGTGGTAGGCGTATTCGCGATGTGTAAAAATATGGACGAAGAGTTTCCCTTCGGGTTTTAGCCAACTTGAAATTCGGCTCAGCAGTTTGTCATAGTTCTTCATATGCTCAAACATCTCTACCGAGACCACACGGTCAAAAATGCTTTCGCCTTCACCTTCATAAGAAATCATATTGACCGTTTTGACCTCAATATTGGTGAGACCTCGTTCACTGGCTTGGGAATCAATGTATATTTTCTGTGTTTTTGAATTCGAAATCGCTGTAATTTGAGCTTTTGGATATTCCTTGGCCATCCAGAGGGTGAGTGATCCCCATCCGCAACCGAGCTCTAGAATACGATGCCCGTTTTCGAGTTCCGCTCTTTCACAGCTGAGTTTGAGCATGCGAGCTTCTGAAGTTTCTATGTCTGTCGATCCGGCATCCCAATACCCGGAGCTATACTTCATATGGGGGCCCAAAACTTTTTGGAAAAAATTGGTCGGCAGCTCGTAATGTTGTTCGTTTGCCTCCTCGGTGGCGATTGCTAATGGACACTCCTTTAGCTCGGCAACGTGCTTCATTAGAACCGCTTGTCGGTCTTCGCAATTGAGATTTTTAAAGGGCTTTAGGGTTTCTTTTAGTCTTGATCGAATTCCGATCCGAATCAGCGCATCAGGAATAATGTCTTTGGCAAGAAGGTCGTCGATATTGATCATGGTTTTGGAGGGAGTGGGATAAAGGAGCTAGTGGTTCGTTGATATTCGCGATACGCATCCTTTTTTCTTTTGAGTGCTGAAGTTTCTGTTGGTGGGATTCCAGTGACTTTTAACAAAAGGAAAGTGATCGTTACGGGCGCGAAAAAGGTGGTCCATCCCCAAGCGGATCCGCAGGCAAAAAGATACACTCCAATCCAAATTACCATTTCAAAAAAGTAATTTGGGTGGCGAGAATATCTCCAAAGCCCATTGCGGCAGACTGATGATGATCGATTATCCTGTGATTTAAATTTGGACATTTGGTAGTCTGCGAGGGTTTCTCCAGAAATCCCGATGAGCGCTATGGTTAAGCCAGCGGTCTCAAAAAATCCCCAAGGTGATGAATCACGAGCAATTAAAAAATAGGGGATCGTCAGAATGAGAACTGATAGAGCCTGAGCTTGAAAAAACCAAAAGAAGGCAGATGAGACTCGGCCTTTCCAGACTTCGCGAAGCTTCCGATATCGCGAGTCCTCTTCAGGGTGATGAAAGCGAATGCGCTTCTGTAGATGGTAAGCTAATCGAAACCCCCAAATTGCGGCAATTGTTCCCGAAGCGATACGCTTTTCAAAATCGCCTGTTCCCAAAGCCGCGTAAATTACGCCGGCGAGTCCTATCCAGAAAGCCCACATCGCATCAACCAGCGAGTAATTGTTGATTTTACTTCCGAACCACCAACCACCGATGAAGTCGAGGGCCACAATTGTAGCGACAGCTCCTAGGATGATAAGATCGTTCATGCGGCAGCGGTCTTTTTGCGTTCGATTCGGGCGGCGGTGGCTCTTAAAAATGGGAGGGTGATGGCGCGGACAAGGAAAATCAATGGGATGGAAACGAGAAACCAAGCGAAAATACCGTGTAAAGCTGCCAACCAATAGTCTTGCGCGAACTGCCAGGGATTTGTGAAGAACTCTTTTAGAAGAGTAGAAATAGAACCCTTGATAGGCTGATTCCCTTGAATCCATTGACCCATTCTGATGAAAGGTAGAATTAGAGCAAGGTGAGCGGCCCAGAGAGTATGGCACACAACTTGAATTACGGGTTGGTTAAGTCTGAGGTAGACAGCGGCAAAGAAACAAACAAAAGAAGTAGTACCCATGACTGGAAAGATCCCGGCGGCACAGCCAATCGCGATGGTCCACGCTAGCTTATCAGCACTAATACCTTGGGTGAGTTGCTTCAGGATCGGATTTATAAACCACCGCTTCCACCAAGGGTCCCTGTTTCCCCCAATTTCTGTCATGTCATTAAGGCCGGATTATTTGGGCGGGTGTAGATAGCCTGAACCACCGAGATATTGCGAGTGGCAAAGCCAGCTTGGCAATATTTTAAATAGTAGTTCCACGTCCTCATAAATCGCTCATCAAAACCGAGTTTGAAAAGGGAGTCCTTTGCCGCATTGAAACGTTCGTGCCAATTCCCGAGTGTGTGGACGTAGAAGGAACCAAAATCTTCTAGGTCATGTAAGAAGAGGTCGCTTGTCTTTAGTAGAACTTCGTTGACTCGACCAACGCTAAGAAGAAGGGAGCCTGGGAAAATCACCTTTTGAATCCAGTCGACCCCTTTTGTTAGACTCTTGTATCGGTTGTCTGGGACCGTTATCATTTGCAATGCAAGGATTCCGTCTGGTGCCAACACTTCATGACATTTTGCGAAGAAAGATTGATGGAAACGGTCGCCCACAGCTTCAATCATTTCAATTGAGACGATTTTATCGAACTGACCTTTGATATGACGGTAGTCTTGGATAAGAATTTCGAATTGGTCTTCGAGTCCCTCGCGTTTTACTCGCCCACGCGCAAACTTGGCTTGCTCTTCGGAAATGGTAACCCCGGTCACCTTACAACCATAAGTTTTCGCAGCATAGGTTCCGAAGCCTCCCCAGCCGCATCCGATTTCAAGGACGTGATCAGTTGGCTTGAGTTTTAGTTTGTAACAAAGGGCCTCATACTTAGCGGTCTGCGCTTTTTCAAACTCTTGGTCGGGTTCTTCAAACTTAGCACAGGAGTAGGTCATCGTAGCGTCGAGCCAGAGTGAATAGAACTCGTTCCCTAGATCGTAGTGCTCGGAGATATTCTGGCGGCTATTGTCAACCGTGTTGGCCCGGCGAAGGTGGCGGAACCAATTGACGACCTTCAGTAAACCAACACCTGGGAGCTTGTCGGAAGAGGTGTCGGCTCCCTGTAATGCTTGCATGTTCAGAACAAACCAGCTGATGACAGCTCGGATGTCTGGAGTATCCCAAATGCCATCAGAGTAGGCCTCACCCATTCCGACATTCCCGTAGTAGGCACAGCGCTTGAAGAATTCAGCATCGTCGTTAATTTTTACAGCTGCGTTGACTGGCTCGGCTGGATTTCCGAAGTGACGCGATGAACCGTCGGCGTAAGTTAACTTAAGATGGCCTTTTGTTAATTTGCCCAAGAGACCGACTACCAGTCGTTCAGGGAGGCCGTATTTGATTGGGAGTTTAGAATTACTCATCTTTAGAAGTGATTGAAGAATGGGGGCGAAGCACTTCCGTCTGGAAGCGCTTGTTTTTTGCTTTTGGAAAGTAAGGAGTTTTTTGAATCCACAGTTTTGTTGCTTGCCAGTGGATCATGACGATCACCTTGAATGAAAGTAGGGGGTATTTGAAGCCAAACCAGAGGAGACGGCTTGTGGTGAGAGGCCTTGCGACGCCTCGTATTGAAGAAGTTAGGGTGGGCCCCTCAGTATCGAGATTGTTAATCCTGACGTTCCATGTCTCAGAGGGGATTCCTAGTTCGAAATCAAAAAAATCGCGAACGCTCGAGAATGGAGAAACGTAAAAACCCTTTTCGACCTTTCGCTGCCACCCTGTTTTGGTCCGATTTTCTATGAGGTAGAGCTTCATCTCGTGGTAGGTATTACAAACCTCAGCGACTGAAAATAGAGGTGTGTCATCCTTGTCGCGAACGTAGTAAAAGGAAACTGGATTGAAGGTGTAACCAAGAACTCGGGGAAGAGTGATAAGCTGAATACGTGAATCTTTGGGGCAATCAATCCCATGCTCTTGAAACCACGCCATAAGGTTGGGGCGGATTCCCCCAGCTTTCCCAAGATCAATATGGTCTTTGTCTCGCAGACTGAAAAGATTGAATCGATTAATCCCAAGAAAGGCTGTTTTAGGGATTTCAGAAAGATCGAAGCTCAACATGAAAACACGGTAGTCAAAACGCTTTCGCCTCGGCTTGACGCGACGATGCGTAATATTGCATTCATAGAGGCAAGAGCTCATGACCAAGGGTCCCTCCCCAACAATTGTTCGCAAAGTCGAAATGCGGACCAAAGACCATCTTCGTGAAATCCAAATCGCTGCCAAGCACCGCAGAAATATCTTCCTGTATCGGCGGCGTTGAGTTGAGGCACATCTTTTTGAGCAGCGATACTCTTTAGATTAAAAAGCGGATGGCCGTATTCTAATTCCTTGATGATATGCTCATCAGGAATTCTGCTTGATGGGTTAATTGAGACAAAAAAATCTTTCTTTGCGGTGGCGCCTTGAAGGCTATTCATCCAATAAATTGTGGAGTGCTTATCACCATCGACCCGGTAATTCCAAGACGCCCAACACCTCTTGGTTTTGGGCATAAATTGAGAGTCGGAGTGAAGGATTGCCTTGTTTGCTTGGTAAGGGAAGGCTGAGAGGATTTTAGTTTCAAGTTTGGTAGGCGAAGCAAGTAAATGGAGGGCCTGATCCCCGTGTGCTGCGCTGATGATGCGATCAAATTTTTCCCGATATCCAGACTCCAGAACGATCTCATTTCTAGGCGTAATGGAAGCCACTGGGCTGGCGATTTTTATGCGGTTCTGAAAAGGAGCGACGAGCTTTTTGACATATTCTCTTGAGCCACCGACAACCGTCCGCCAAGGGTGTTGAGTATCCAATCCTAAGAATCCGTGATTGTGCCAAAAACGCATTAGAGTGATCGCAGGAAAGTGCTCGATTTTTTCGGGTGGGCTGGACCAAACGGCAGCTGCCATAGGTGAAAGATACCAATCTAGGAAGTCTTGGCCATAGCCTCTAGCTTCAACGTATTGTCCAAGAGTGAGTTTGGTTTCCTCTTCCTGCTGAAGCTCAGCAATAGTCTCTTTATTGAAGCGGTTGATCTGCATCAACATTCTCCAAAATCTAGGCTTCAAAAGATTTTTGCGCTGACCAAATAGAAGATTTAAACTTCCTCCGTTGAACTCAAGACTATCGGCGACGTGCTGAACGCTAAACGACATTGAGGTTGGTTTTGTCACAACGCCGAGGGTCTCAAAAAGACGGGTTAGGAGTGGGTAGGTTACTTCATTATAAACCATAAACCCTGTGTCGAGTGGGTCATTTCCCGCATTCACTGTATTAGAATGCCCGCCTATCCGATCGTCTTTCTCAAAAAGTGTAATATCGTGAAAGGGGTGGAGAAAGTGAGCACACGCCATACCCGAGATTCCTGAGCCAACGATCGCGATCTTTTCACGTCCTGGTATCATGAGAGGCTTTGGCCCTCCTCTTTGATCTTATTCGGGACAGGTTTGAGATCCCAAATCAAACCGATCCATGATAGGGCCTTGAGGCCGTAGTAGGTAAAGTCAACTTCAGCGGCACGAAATCCTTGCCGGGCTGAATGGGGATAGCGATGGTGATTGTTGTGCCAACCCTCACCTAAGGTAATAAGCGAAAGTACAAAAGAATTCCGGCTGTCATCTTTTGTTTCGTAACGGCGCTTTCCCCAAACATGGGCAAGCGAATTGATAAAGAGCGTCCCGTGGAGAAGAGCGGTTGTACTAATAAAGAAGGTCCAGATGAAAAATTGCCACATGGTAACATTTAAACTTGGAGCGAATATCTCTAGCGCGGCTCCTATCGAGATCATGAGCAATCCGTAAACGAAGGGGACGATTTGATCGAAGCGATTGAGAAAAACTAGCTCAGGAAACTTTTTGAGATCTGGAATAACTTGGTAGTCTGTGGGAAAATTCTTCATGGATGTTAACCAGCCAATGTGGGACCAGGTGAAGCCGTGATGAATAGGAGAATGTGCATCAATCTTTTCGTCGGAGTGCTTATGGTGGTGACGATGCGTGGCTGCCCACCAAAGGGGACCACGCTGCATAGAGCTGTTGCCTAGAAGTGCAAAAAAGAACTGAACCACTCGTGACGTTTTGAAACTACGATGAGAAAAGTAGCGATGGTAAAAGCCTGTGATGGCGAACATTCGCAAAAGGTAGAGAAAAATTGCGGAAGCGGCCGAGACCCATGAGAAACCGACTAGAAAAACGGCAAGACATCCAAGATGAAGAAAAATAAAAGGAAGAGTTCTTTCCCAGTTCATTTGGTCGGGTAGGGATTCTGGACTGAGTAATTCCTCCCTACGGAAGTCAGAATCCAACCATTGACCGATCACCCGAATAGGTGTCGATAGCGATCGCTGCTTTTTCTGAGTTTTTTCAGGCATACTCCACTCCTATTTCATTCGACTTTTTATGATTTCAATCATACCACCAACAACCGGTATTTGTCCGAAAATATGTCGTCCCGAATCCCAAAAATCTTGGTGGAACACAACTTTACCATTTTCATTGAATCTCACTTGACTGATTCCGACCGAGTGGATTGGCTCCCCACTTGCTAGTTTTGGCGCAGCAAAAATCATTTCCCAACGAATGTAGTGATCAGCTCCCGATCGAACCGAATCTAGAATATTTACTTCGAAGGACGTCATCGTTTCTGCTGTTTGAAGGAAGTAGCTTTGAATTTCGTCAGGACCGTAGTGAGTTGCAATTGTATCGTCGAGATAGGCTCCCTCGGCGTATACGTTAGCGGTTTGGTCTTCGAGATAGATCCGATCTCCAACGTTTTTGAGGAATTCGGAAAAACGTTGGATGGCTGCAGCCTCTGCAGAGGAGTTGGCTGATGGTCCGGATTCTCCTGCCTTGGTCATTGCAGCACGGTAATCCTTAACAAATTGAGCGGTTTTGTTGCCTTCCATCTTCGTGCTCAGGAGAATCCCAATCCCGATAAGGGCTAGAACTGCACCACCGAAGAAGGTGGTCAAAGGATGGGTGAGAAACGAAATCATAATATGTTAGAGAAAACTCGGTCTGATTCCTTGATCCGCAAGTGGAAATGGACGAGATTCACGGTTACGAAAGGCATTTATGATATCTGCGAAAAATGATGCTGCCCCAAAAGGCCCCAAGGGTATCCGCGAGCCAGTCACCTGGGTCATTACCGGTTCGGTTTTCAAAAAATGATTGATGGAATTCATCCCAAATACCAACCAGTGAAAGAAAGAATGTAACGGTAAGGATGAGACTGCGCCAAGATGGTCTTTTTGCTAAAAAAAGTGACGCTGAAAGAAGGCCGCTTCCTCCGAAAAAGAATCCGAAGTGAACTATTTTATCAAAGTGGGGAATATCAAAAGAAAATGTGCCTGGCGGATGGAATTTGTTTCCGTGGGACAGTAGATTAAGAACGGCGAACCAGAGAGCAAAACAGCCAATCCAAAATTTAGGGCTTTGGCGAAGCCTTTTGGAAGTCATACCAGTGTTGAATTCTACCTGAACTGGGCTTACGAGTCCTGCTCCCCGCTGCGACGTATTTCTTCCTCCATTCGTTCGGCTAACCACTGTTTCATCATCGACTGGTAATTTAGAAATCGTGATCTGGCAATCCGCTTGATGCGAGAAAGCATTCGGGGATCAAATCGGAGGGTTATTGTGGTCGACTCCTTGGAGTCTGGGGCGTGAACCGAGGCATTGATAAGTCGGGGGTTCAATGAATGCTCAGACCAAAATTGATGCTCCTGTTCATCGGTTTCAAAATCAGGAACGTCGTTCCAATCTGAGATGGTGTTCATTAAATAAGAGGGTGGTTATTTCATTTCAGCTAACTTACGCTCATAATAAGTTCCTTCGTCTTGAACGAGGTCGCGGGCTGAAACTACCCGCGCTTTTTTTCCGTTTGACCAAAAAGAAAGAAACAGCCCCCGGCTTCCGATGGTCTTGCCAATCAAGTAAAACCGGGCTTCGCCATCAGCGCGTTCGTTGTCGGGGAGGAGGCGAATTGAAAACGGATCCTCGAAAACCTCCTCGATCTCGTGGGGCTTGATCGATCTGGTGTCGAAAGGAGTATCTGTGAAATCAAGTTCCATTGTTTCTCCTTAAAGAAAACCATACAAATTCCATGGTGGGAAGCCGCATCTTTCCTAGATCGTGATGACTCCATCAAACACGAAATCGGCAGGTCCAGTCAGGGTAACCTTCGAAAAACTACGATTGGGGCCTGGTTCGAATGCAATTGAGAGGGTTTCGCCGCCACGAACATCGGTTCTGATTGGAGAAGGTGCACCGGTTTGGAGATGGTGAATGAGAGCGCAGGCGGTGATTCCCGTGCCGCACGCCAGTGTTTCTCCCTCGACTCCACGTTCGTAGGTACGGACTGAAAGGTGCTGCGATTCAATGACGCTAACGAAGTTTACGTTGGTTCCATTTGGTTCATACGAGTCATGATAACGAATCGCTGCACCATTTTTAAGAATGTCACAGCTTTCGAGGTCCTCGACAAAAACGACGGCATGTGGAACTCCAGTGTTGAGATTGTGGACTGGCCCAGCTGCTTCGATTAGGGCTTCCATTTTTAGATCAACAGGGTCTGACATATCGATGCAGACCTCATCACCGATTAACTCAGCTCGGAGCGTTCCCGCTATCGTTTCAAAGGTTAGGCTGTTAAGATTTTCACCGAGAAGGCGGGCGGTATAACGGCCGAAGCAGCGGGCGCCATTACCACACATTTCAGCTTCACCGCCGTCCGCATTATAGTAGCGGAACTTAACATCGGCCTCACCTTCTGCTGGCTCTACTGCGAGTAGCCCGTCGGCACCAATACCGCGGTGGCGATCGCAAAGATGTGCGATTTCATCCTTGTTGAGGCTCTTCCTGAGATCGCGATTGTCGATGATCACGAAGTCGTTTCCGGCTCCGTTCATTTTGGTAAAATTTAGTATCATGTCAGTTTATGCGGCGTGGGTTGCCTTGATGAGAGGGGTCACAAATTCCCTCAGTTTTTGGGCGACATTGGGATCACTAGCGTTTTCTTGAATCTTTCTTACAATTGCCGAACCTACAATTACACCATCGGCGTAGCCTGCAACTTGGGCTGCTTGCTCTGGAGTGGTGATCCCAAATCCCACGCAAATTGGAGTCTTTGTGATTTCGCGGATTTCAGCGACTTGAGTGGCGATACTCTCAGAGGGTGCAGAATGAGCTCCAGTGACTCCGGTCCGGGAGAGGGCGTAAATGAATCCTTGTGATGATTCGGCGAGAGATTGACGACGGGCCGGAGGGGTGGTGGGCGCGATGAGATGAATATGATGAAGAGCTTTCCCGTGAAGGAATTCAGGGTTCACTGCTGCTTGAGAAGGGGGGAGGTCAAGCAGCAGAATACCGTCTGCTCCTGCTGCTGCTGCATCATTATGAAAGGCCTCAAAACCATAGGCGTAGACTGGGTTCAGATAGGTGAAGAGGACTAGCGGAGTATCGTGGGTCTTACGAAAGGCCTTAATGAGATCGATAATGCGATGCGAGCTCATTCCCGACTTGAGGGCGCGATCCGCTGCCAATTGATTGACGATTCCATCTGCCATAGGATCCGAAAATGGAATTCCGAGTTCGATGATATCGGCCCCAGCATCGGAGAGAGTATGCAGGATCTCGAGCGAGCGATTAAAATTAGGGTCTCCACCTGCGACATAGGCAACGAAGGCTTTCCGGTCTTGTTCGCGAAGGTGGGTGAAAGTAGTGTCAATACGATTGGCCATAAACGAAAGCAACTTGGCGATGGACGGCAGAGGAGACAAGCCTATCCTCACTTCAGTCACATCTCTTTTAGGAATTATGCGCGCACGAATCATCAAGGACTTCCGCTTTGAAGCAGCTCACACTTTACCGAGTCTACCTGCTGACCATAAATGTCGACAGATGCATGGTCATAGCTTCAAGGTTGAGATTCATGTTGAGGGCGAGGTGAATCCGGAAATTGGTTGGGTTTATGATCATAAATGTATCTCTGATGCCATGAATCCGCTGATTGATCGCATGGATCACAGTTATCTTAATGATATTAAGGGGCTGGAAAGTCCAACTATCGAGGTGATGGCGGCTTGGTTTTGGCGAAAACTTGAGGACGATTTGCCCGGGTTATGTGAGATTGTTATTTATGAGACACCAACCGCTAGATGTTCCTTCCGAGGTGAATTTTAAGGATCAGTGGGGAGTTGTTTGATTTGGAAGAATCTTTCGCCGTGAAATTTTACCCACAACAAGCGGTGTGTCTTTTACACAAAAGGTCGACTCGCTAAATGCAAGCTCAAGAGCCAGTTCTTAAAGTCGTCATTCGATAGTAATCCGGGCTCCCTTTTTGGGAATGATCACAGAGCCGAGAAATTTACCCTTTTCGTTTTCGATCACCCATGAATGGCCGACATGGCTTTGCATGATTCGATTTGAGGCTTTGTGGACTTTACCGAAGGCCTTTCGCTGTCCTTGTTGGTTAATCCAGAAAATCTGTAAATTTTCGCTGCTTGAATTTTTGATAGCGAAAGGAACGCGGGTAGAGGACTTTCTTGAGGGGAGCGGTTTGTTCTTGCGGTCTAACACCACGAGTGGAGTCTTTTTCACGCTATTTGATTGTCCCTTTTGCCGCAGAGGAACTCCCTTTGATGGTCCTTCCTCTCTAAACTTTATGAGTATATCTTCATATTCCTTGTTCTTCGCGAGGTTGGTGTGCTCGTATTGATCTTCCGAGATATTATAAAGTTCCTCTTCGTCATTTGCGTAATGAATATAGCGAAAATCTTTTCCAGAAAGGGCGTAGGCGTCGGGGCCTCGGAGTTGGGTGAGTGCGATATGAGGCCAGTCTAAATTCGGATCTTTGAGTAAGGGAGAAAGGTCTGTGCCCGAAATGTTTTCGGGTGCGGTAATCCCTGACAGCGAAGTTAAAGTTTTGAATAGATCGATGGTAGAGACTGGTTGATCGCAGACGCTTGGGTTGATCCCTGGGGCAAGAATCATCATAGGGACACGCGAGCAAGCGCGCCACCCTGTAAACTTTTGCCAATGTTCTTTTTCGCCAAGGTGCCATCCGTGGTCCGACCAAAGAACGACGATGGTGTTTTTACGGCGTGGGGACTGATCAAGGGCATCTAAAACATTTCCGAGCATGGCATCTGCGAAGTGAATCGATGCAAGGTATCCTTGGACACCAGCTTTCCATTCGCCGCTTTTCTGAATATGGGGGAAGTAACGATTTCGAGCCAGCGCTTGTCCAGCAGGCGGTATATCATCGAGATCATTAGGAAGGTAACCGGGCGGCAATTGTAATTTTTCAAGAGGAAAGGGTGCGAAATACTTTGCTGGAACAAACCATGGTTCATGGGGTCGATAAAAACCGCAGGCTAAAAAAAATGGTTTATCAGTCGGAGGATTAGCAAGTTGCTTTGAAACCCACTGCGACACCGTGTAGTCACCTCCGAATTCTTTATCCGTGACTTCAAGTGGCCCCCAATCTGTCTCGATGTATTGCCAAGGGCCGCCGCGCGAAAGTGAGACCGGACGCTTGTCGGGGTAGTGTGTGAAGGGAAATGGATTGTCTTTTTCTTTCTCAGGGAAGTAGTTGTCCCATGATCGAGGATCGATGACATAATGTAGAATCTTGCCGGAACCAGAAGAGTGGTATCCGTGATTTGAAAAGAATCGAGGCATGAGAGTGATGTCGGGCATCACTTGTCTTAGCGGCTGCATGTTTTCGTAGAGACCCGAACGGTATGGGGGAATTCCTGAAAGAACTGCTGCGCGGCACGGGCCGCATGCGGGGGCAGGGCAGTGGGCGTTGGTAAAGAGGACCGACTGGTTAGCAAGGCGCTGAAAGTTAGGCGTGATACTCTGGGGGTGGCCACCTAGTGGGCTAATCCAATCGTTAAGATCGTCAACTGAAATGAAGAGGATGTTGGGTTTGTTCGTGGTGGTTGCCGAAAGTAGACAAGGAGCGATTAAGAGGAGGAGAAGGAATTTCATTTCAGTTCACGCGGGTAGCTTGTGTTTCCGTTTCTAGCCTTAGTTTTTCTTTTGGGTGACCATTTTTTCGAGATCTGCCTTTTTCTGAATCCTGCTGGTTGGTTCTATTCTTGATCCTTCTGCGATAGGTCTTGACCTTAGAAGCACAAGTTAATCGGGCTTTTTACAGGCGTCGATTGATTTAAGGTTGTGGTTATTGTCGCCAATTACGGAGTCGTTTGATGGGGAAGTTGATTCTGGGGCTCCGGCCACTCAATTAAGTAATGTCTTTAGCCTGGAAGCAGCTTTTTTTTAGAGGGGGCGAGATCTACGGGAAATCTCTTTGGTGCTTTAGTGTTCTAGATCTTGCGCTTGTAGACCTTCACAGGCGAAGGGAGGACCTTTTATTTTGACTGGGAACTATTGAACTAACGTTTAGAGGAAACGAGGGACTTGAGAGATGGGCTTTTCAGGATAAGCTTCCTCTATGAAGTCTGAATCGGCATCTCCAAGGAAAGGGCCCCGCTGGCGTTCTCTTTTGATTATGGAATTGGTCGTGGTAGTAGCGTGGCTTGTCCTGAAAACTATTCCACACTTCGTAGAGCAAGGGTGGGGGGGAGCGGTTGATTTACTTCTTCTGATCGCTGCGATAGGGGTGGCGTTAAGCTGGCTTGTTTTTTTCAGTAGGCTGCGCTGGAAACAGCGTGTGATTGGCATTGTATTAATGTTGTTGCCGGGGGCTTTGGTGAGGATTGATGGCCACACTGGCAGCTTTTTCCCCCAACTTTCCTGGCGCTGGTCTAATCAATCAGCAACTCAGATGCCTGAAATGTATGGGAAAATGGCTCAGGAAGGAGAGCTCATTAAGACGACTGGTCCTGCCTTTTTTCCACGGTTTCTAGGTCAAGATATGGATAACTGGGTAACGGGTGAACTTTTGCCGAAGGGCTGGGAAGACAAAGTGCCAGAAGAGTTATGGAGAATCGATATGGGCGAGGGGTGGTCAGCGTTTGCAGTTGCCGGAAATTTTGCTTACACAATGGATCAGCGGGGTTCGATAGAGACAACGATTTGTTACGAGCTCCTGACTGGATATGCCGTGTGGACCCATTCTGAAGAGGTCAGATTTGAGGAATCGATGGGGGGCAATGGACCGCGGTCGACTCCAACGGTGGCAGATTCGAAGGTCTATTCGCTGGGCGCGACGGGTATCTTGACTTGTTTGGATGCCCGAACAGGGGTCGTGATTTGGGGGAAAAATATCCTCGAGGAGACGAATCAAAGTGTCCCTAAGTGGGCTAAAAGTTGCAGTCCCTTGATCGTTGATGGCATGGTCATCGTAACTTTGGGAAGTAAGGCTGAGAAAAGTCTTGGAGCTTTTTCTGCAAATACGGGTGAGTTGATATGGCGCTCTGGTAACTATCCGACCTCCTATGCTTCGCCTGTGGTAGCGACTCTAGCGGGGAAGCGACAGATCGTTGCAATTCAGCAAAAGGCGGTGGCCGGATTCGAGATTGAAACTGGAAAGGAACTTTGGTCCTTTCCGATCGGAAATCCGCAGAGTAACTGTGCTTCACCGCTCGTTGTGGGAGACACCGTTATTACAAGTAGTGGCTACGGATATGGGACCCATCGGATTGAGATTAAAAAGGATGAGACTGGATTTAAGGCAGCCGAGCTTTGGCACAGTCTTAAATTGAAGGCCAAATTCGCCGACATGATTGTAAAAGATGGTTTTTTATATGGGCTTAACGATGGACGGATGACTTGTTTGGATTTGGAAAATGGGAAGTCAGTCTGGCGCGGAGGGAATTACGGGCACGGCCAGATTCTTGGGGTTGGCGGGCACATCATCGTGCAGGGTGAACAGGGGGATGTTTCGATTCTCGAGCTTAGCCCAAAAGAAGAGAAGATCGTGCTTGAGTTTGACGCTTTAGATCACCGAACTTGGAATCACCCGGTTTTAGCAGGGCGAATCTTATTAGTGCGTAATGATCGAGAAGCTGTTGCCTTTAAATATTGAAAGGGTGCTAACATCCACTTTACCAATTTACTTTTTGGTTTGGGTCCAATTAATCAACGTTTTTTTGTCATGATCCAAGAGTTTCAAGTTTTGGATCACGGCTTCTCCAGGGCCTTCTAAAATGTCGAGGCGTAGCTGGTAGAGCCTCTTTCGGGTTTTTAGTTCGACCTGTATCTTTTGCGATTTGGGTGATGACTGGACTGGAAAGTTGAGTCGGTTTCCTTTTGGTAAGCTTGTGGCACGATCGGTAGTGTAAAAGATTTTCCCGGTTCCTTCCGAATCAGTTGTGAGTTCAAAAGTCAGATGGTAAGGACCGGTGGAGAGTTCGTTGAGCATACGGAGATCCGTAGCAATCCCGGGGTCTTCGCCTGAGAAGGTGAGAAAGAGAGCATTTCCTTCACGAACGAGACTGGTATTTTTTCGGGCACGAATTTTAAGAGGGTCTTGTCCCTTGTTTTTGCGTGGTCGGCGTTTAGGACTGGTTTCAGGAGGATGGGGAGAGTCCGAGAAAAACGTCCACTCGCGGTTCTTGTGGGGGTTTTGCGTTGGGATCATTTTTGCATCGGCAAGCTTGGGCGAGTGGAGCACCTCTTTCGAAATCTTCTGCCATTGCGCAACCATGTTTCTCAAACGATCGGGATGCTTTTTTGCTAAATTGTTAAGTTCGGTGCGATCGCCCGAAAGATCATAAAGTTCCCATTCCTCCCCTTTAAAGCTAACCGCTTTCCATTTTCCGTCGCGCAGGGCGAAGTCCTTTGCAAACTGAAAATGAAGTGGTGTTTTTCGCGAGATAGGTTTGTCTTCGAAGATTGGTGCGAAGGAGGTTCCTGAGACAGGGCGGAGTTCCCTTCTTGAGTGGCTCTTTGGGATCTTGGCGTGGGCAACTTGGGCCAAGGTGGGTAGGACATCGATGAGGTGAACGGGAGTGTGGGAGATTGCTCCAGGTTTAGTTTTGAGTCCGGCGGGCCAATGCGCGATGCCCGGACTGCTGATTCCTCCTTCGAATTGGTTTTGTTTGTAGTAACGAAAAGGAGAATTACGTGCCCAGGCCCACCCGGTGGAATCAGCGAGGAAAGTATCGCCGTTAGTTGGCTCGACGTTGAGAAGTGGTTTGCGGCGATCGTAAGGACAGGCTCCGTTATCGGAGACAAAAAGGATAAGAGTATTATCGAGTTGCTTGTTCTTTTCAAGATCTTGGACGAGGCGTCCAATCTCCTGATCAACCCGATCAATCATGGCTGCTAGGGTAACCATGCGGTTGATTTCATAATTCTGTTGCCACGGAACAATCTTCCCCCATTCTCGAACGTGAAGAGGGCGTGGGCTTGGGCTGAGATCCTTAGGAAGAAGGCCCAATTCCTTTTGCTTGGCGATACGGGCATCACGAATTTTGTCCCAGCCGGCATTATAGCGCCCCTTATACTTTGCGTAATCTTCGGGTAGGGCGTGAAGCGGGGCGTGTGGAGCATTAAAAGCAAGGTAGAGGTAAAAGGGGTCCTTGGCCTTTCTCGATTCTTCCAGAAACTTGAGGGCAAAATCGACATTTGCGACAGTGGTGTAAAAATCCGTCTTGGGGATTTGCCAGGGGGTTCCGTTGAGTCGGAAGGTGGAGTCGCCCTTGAAAAAATTACAAGCTCCGCTGAGGTGTCCCCAATAGTGTTGGAAACCAAAGTCAGTGGGATCCTTTTTGAGATGCCACTTCCCGGTCATGGCGGTAAAGTAACCCGCTTCTTGAAGGACTTCAGCCGAAGTGACAGCGTGAGTAAGGGCGACATCGCCTGCTGCAATGCAGTATTGTCCGGTGAGAAGGGAGACCCGCGAAGAATGGCATTTGGCGGTATTGTAAAACTGTGAGAAGCGAAGTCCGTTACTTGCGAGCCGATCGAGATTTGGTGTTTCAATTTCACTGCCGAAACAACCAATATCCGAGAAGCCTAGATCGTCGACCATCATGACGACAATATTGGGGCGCTCTGACGAAAAAAGAGGGGCGATAAGTAGAGCTAGGAGGAGTTGAATTTTTGACATGATCGGGAACTTAAAAAAGGGATGTGATTTGGCGGCCTTGCTTCTGGGCGTTAAAGGCGTCGACTTGCGACATGCCACCACTGGTTTAGATTCTGATGCAGGGCAGAGCTTTTCCGCCGGGATGGGAATTCCCGGCGGCTTTGATGCCGAGGGGAGTGAGTAATAAGGCTGCAATAAAGGGGCGGTGATTCACGGCTTAGTTTTTGAAATATTTGTCTCCAAAATTAAGATATTGATTCCCAAACATCTTGACTGAGATCAAGCCTTCCGGTGCGGAGATGATAGGGTGTTGATCTTCCCCAAAGGAGCCTGATCCTAGCCATGTTTTTTGAAGAGTTCGAGGGTTTGGGGATACTGTATTTTGACCCAGTGTTCCTTAAGTTTTACAGGTGGTGATCCAAGCACGTTTGTAAGGTTTAAACCCGAGGACGAGAGCGCTAAAAAGGATGTGAGTAAATCGTCGTATCGAGTGTAAATTATTTCTGCTGAGTTGGCGAGAGCTCAGATGACTTCTTCGAAGCAGTGCCTTCGTGGTCATCAAGGCGCAGAGTCTTGTTTTGCTTTGAAGTCTTTCTTTTTGTGGCGAATCCTCTAATGGGATGGATGAGGACATGGTTGCGGTGTTCTTCGAACCTGTCCAAGGTTTTATTGTAATTGGGTGTCAATCGGTAAAGAGGAGAGAAGTCTTGTCGGCTAGATCTTATTTAGGAAGTTTCCACGATGATTTTCTATCAATAAAAAGTGAAATATTTCGCTTCGGGAAGGTCAGGAAATCGGGGTGAATGACAAATTTCTCCTAGGATCATTCTGTGTGACCGGGAGCCTAGGTTTAAAGAACCGAAGTCCCAAAAAGCTACGGGACTCTTCCTGAAAGGAATTAAAGTTCAGCTTGAACGAGGTAAATCTTGCAAAATGTTTGTGGCTTGAAAGGGAACGCTGGTCTGCGAGGATTGCGTGCATAATGAAGAGACGATTACTCTCACTATCTCTGCCGGTTATTCTATTTGCTGGAATATCCTGGTTTGGTCAGGTGAAGGCCGGGCTTGCTCAGGAAAAGAGTATGAAGCCCGGAATTAACGAAAAATTCCTCGATCCTGAACTTAAGGTGGATGATTGGCTAAAGAGATTTGAAGTTGAAAGCCGCGAAGTTTTTCACGAGAAAGAAGCAGTATTGAAGGCCTGTGGAATTAAAAAAGGGATGGTAGTGGCTGACATTGGGGCCGGGACTGGTCTTTATTCCCGACTCTTTGCAGAGGCTGTGGGACCGGAAGGTTGGGTTGCAGCAGTCGATATCTCAGGGCCGTTCTTGAAGCATATTGTGGCTCGTGCAGAGCAGGAGGGGCAGAAGAATATCACTGCGATCCTGAGTCCCGAGAACTCGGTATCCTTGCCTTCGAACTCAGTTGATGTGGCCTTTATTTGCGACACGTATCATCACTTTGAATTTCCCCGTGGAACAATGGAATCCTTGCTTGGATCTCTAAAGCCAGGTGGAACGGTGGTTGTGATTGATTTTGAAAGGATCGAAGGGGTGTCTCGTAAGTGGCTCCTAGATCACGTTCGTGCCGGGAAGGAAGTGTTTCGAAAGGAGATCGAAGACGCTGGGTTGACATTTGTGGAGGAACTTAAAATCGACGGTTTCAAGGAGAATTACTTTTTACGATTTCGTAAGGATTGATGCGTGGGGCCAATAATAGAGGCTTTGGCTTTTGGACGCTGACCTTTTTGGTGGTCGCTAACATGGTAGGGGCTGGAGTTTTTACGACTTCGGGATTCACGCTGGTGTCGCTCGGTGATCCTTGGTTAGTGATGCTGGCTTGGTTGGTGGCTGGAGCTATCGCTTTGTGCGGAGCCTTCAGCTACGGCCTGCTGGTCAAACAAATGCCGGTTTCGGGTGGTGAATATGCGTTCTTGTCATCCTCGGGATTTCCCTTTGTGGGATTCGTCGCTGGGTGGGTTTCGCTTTTGGCGGGATTTAGTGGCGCGATTGCCTATGCGGCGCTGGCTTTTGAAGAATATTTACCCGGTGATCTCCCTCATAAGCTGCCGGCGGTAATCGTAGTGGTTCTAGGAGCGTTGACGCATGGAGGGAAGAGGGCAGTGGGAGCGTTGACACAGAATATTGCGGTTGGACTAAAGTTGACCTTATTAGCAGTAATATTGTACTATGGGACATGGTGTATGGCTTCTCTGGAATGGCAGAACACTGCTCCGCGAAGTCCGGCTGATGGCTCCATTATCTTAAACTTTGCCCAAGCCCTGATTTGGATTTCACTGAGTTACTCTGGATTTAATGCGGCTGTCTATATCGCGGGAGAATCGAAGTCTTCTCATGTAGTCGCAAAGTCACTGATAGCAGGCACCTCAATTGTGATTTTGTTTTACCTTATGTTGAATGGTCTCTTTGTCCTAGCTCCCCCAAAAGAGGTGGTTCTAGGCCAAGCCGATGTGGCGGCGCTGGCTGCGGGCTGGATTGGTGGTGGGCGTTTTGAAAACTTTGTCCGCTTTGTCATTTTGCTGGCTCTTCTGACATCGGTTTTGAGTATGATGATGGCTGGGCCGCGCGTTTATGGCAAAATGGCGGGAGATGGGTTGTTACCCAAGTTTTTTGGGTTGCAGGGCGAAAAGGTTTGGCCTGCGGTTTCCTTACAGATGGGAGTAGCCCTAATCTTGATATTTTTCGGGAGTTTACAGGATCTCCTTGGCTATCTCGGTTTGACCTTGTCACTCTGTGCTGCAGCTTCGGTTCTTTGCCTTTTCCTCGGCGCGCATCGAGGCCTTGTTAAAGGTTGGAAGGCAGTCCCTCCTTTATTGTTCATTTTAGCCACCTTGATTTCGGCCATCCTACTAATGATTCGTGATCCCTGGCAGGCTTTGGGGACGATTGTGACTTTGTTAATAGGAGTAGTTGGTTTCTTGATTTTAAGAAGTTCGTGGGTTCGGAAGTAAAATGTTAGACGAATAGCCGCAGGGTGGACCGATCAGCGATGTTTCCGCATGCGATCATGATTTATTAGCGAATGACTTTTTAGCGAACAGACAAATGAGGTCCCAACCTTGAGCTTAAAGTTCAATTATAACGAAAGCGCAGAGAAGAATCTCTGAAGTGGTGACTCGGTGATTCTCCAGACAATTGGAGATTTTAGTTAGCGCCCCCGCTGAGAATTGAGAATCTCAGCCTTAGTTTCTGATGAAAGTCCACTTTCAGTGAGCCAAGTTCTCGCCTCCTCTGGTTTACGACGGTAGTAGGCGAAGCCTACCTTTTTTAGAGATTCGTTCCGTATTGTCGGGTCTTGAATATCTTGGGCCCATGCTATTGCCGTCTTGGGGTCCTGCCATGCATATCCTTCGGCAAAGCCGCGGATAGCGGAGTCGCGTTTCGGTGAATTTGGCATAGAAAGAAGGTAATTGCCGGCAGCAATGGGGTCGCGATCCTCCCAGTCACCGAAGGCTGAATTGAGTCCTGCCTTTTGACCCTGCCCTTCTGGAAGTTTCTCGAGCCAAGAGACAGCTGCAAGAGGCTCGCGCTCGGCCCATTTTTTACCGACTTCGGCGACTGCGCGCGTCGCATATTCTTCAGCTGCAAATTCCTGAATCCAACCCGCAGCGGATGCCGGATTGGTCCGTGCGTAACTTTCGGCTACCTCTCCCATAGCAGAGCCCTTTAGCGGCCCATCTTTTAAGGTCGTGACCCAATCGGATGCTGCAATTGAGCCGTCCTGGCGAATGACCTCGTTGGCAACGGTTTCCATCAAGCGTGGCGCATCACTTCGTCCTTCGGCAAGAAGTTTTGAGACATAGTTCGTAGCTTCGTCGCGATTACGATCGGCTAACCCAGCTACTACGCCTTTTTCTAGGTGTAACCGCTGAGTCCTCAACATGTTATCTGGGCCATGGGCTAGGTCTTGGGGAAGTTGGTCAAGGAAGGCTATTGCACCGGTCGGATCTGTGGATGCCCAACCGCTGATTACAGAGTAGAGATCTATCTTCTCCGCGGTGAGTGAGGTGGAGAAAGCAGCTTCACCTGCAATTGTGCCCCAAGCGTAATTGAAGTCACGCCATTCAGAGTCGCGATCATTAACTCCAGCAGCTATCAGTTCTTCACGAATTTGCACTGCGTTTTCGCTGGTCATTCCAGATAGGAGATGGCTGAAGGCAAGGCGACGTTTGAGTTGATTGGGATCTTTTAAAGCCATCGCAGCGAGGCTTTCGAATCCTAATTCTAAAAATGAAGTTGTTTCGAGTAGTTTGGAAATAGGATCGTTTTCGACGGAATTGGATCGAGTTAATGTGGTTCTTGGCATTTCCGTTTCTGAGGGAGCGGGCGAAGTAGATTGACCACGGGTAGCTTGATCATGAGTTTTTGATGTTCGACTGTCCGCCGTGGCTGATTTCTGCCAAGCCGTGCCAGCGAAAAATGCCGCCACCATCACGGTGGCCCAAAATCCATGGACGATAACTGGTTTAGGAAGCATGATGAATCCTAATCATATTTTCTAAAATAACAAATCCCCAGCAAGGATCCTCCTAACTGGGGCTTTGCGATTGAGAATTTTGAAGGAATAGGATCTTAAGTAGCCTGACTTCCGCGTGCCACGACGACCTTACCGGTTCGGATGGTCTCGATGACTTCGAATTGACCGAGCATAAGAACGACGGCGTCGATCTTACTGGTGGTTCCTGTGAACATGGCAATCATAGACTTTGGAGTCATGTCGACGGTCTTGCCGGCGAAGTGTTCAATGACCTGAAGAGCAGCTGAACGTTCATCTTTGTCCGCAATGATTTTCACTAAAAGCATCTCGCGAACGACTGAGTTTTCAGCGGTGTGTTCGAAACAATGAATCACGTCGATAAGCTTATTCACCTGCTTGATGATTTGTTCGAGTCCCTGGGGATTTCCAGAGATGTCGATGGTCATTCTAGAGAAGGCCCCGGTGCGGCCCTCGGAGACCACGAGCGAATCTATATTATAAGCTCTCCGAGAGAAGACCTGGCAAATACGCATCAGGACTCCTGGGCTATTGTTTACGAGAATGGAAAGCGTGTTTGAAGCTCCGCGAGCGGTGCTCTCTATTGGAGTGTCGGTAGTGACAATCGTTTTAGACATTTTTAAAGGGTGTGTGAGATGGTGAATAGCTTAAAAGCTTAGGTGGATCCGACTGGCTTTGCCATTTGAGTTTTTGGCGGTTCAGTAATCATGTCTTCGAGAGCAGCTCCAGCAGGAATCATGGGAAAGACGTTCTCGTATTTGACGCATTCGGCGTGAATCAGAATGGGTCCATCGTTGTAGGCTAGCGCTTCTTCAATTTTACGCTGACAGTCGGCGGGACGCTTGAAGTGGACACTGGGGATGCCGTAAGCAGCAGCCAGTTTGCAGAAGTCTGGGTTACCCTCGAGGTCGACGCCGGATTCCCGATTCTCGAAGAAAAGTTCCTGCCATTGGCGAACCATGCCGAGGTAGTGGTTATTGAGAACCACAATCTTGATGGGGAGCTTGTGAATCGCGGCGGTCGCTAGTTCAAAAAGAGTCATCTGAAAACCACCATCACCAGAGATTGAGATAACGGTTTTTTCTGGGTGGGCAAGTTGAGCGCCAATAGCGGCGGGGAAACCAAATCCCATAGTGCCGGCGCCTCCGGAGGAGAGCCAGTGATACGATTCGTTATTCTTATAGAATTGAGCGGCCCACATTTGGTGCTGACCAACATCGGTAGAGACAATAGCCTTGCCTTCTGTTTGTTCGTATAATTCTTCGATGACCTGTTGCATGCGGAGCCCGCCTTGCTTCTTGTAGCTGAGAGGAAATTTCTTTTTATAACCGCCAAGAGTCTTGAGCCAGGCTGCGGTATCCAGTTCTTCGATCTCTTGGTTGAGGAGAGTGAGAGCTGCCTTTGCGTCTCCGACGATTTGGATGTCGGGAACAATCATTTTATCCATTTCCGCTGGATCGATATCAATGTGGATTATTTTGGCATCTGCACAAAATTTATCGGGCTGCCCAATAATCCGATCGTCAAATCGAGAGCCGACGTTGAGGAGGAGGTCACACTCGACCATCGCCTTGTTTGCGTAGGCAGTGCCGTGCATCCCAAGCATTCCAAGGCTTAGATCGTGAGTTTCAGGAAAGACTCCTTTGCCAAGAAGAGTTGAAGTGACGGGGCAATTGAGTTTGGTTGCAAGCTCCATTAGCTCTTTGTCGGCGCGCGAAATCATGGTGCCTTGACCCGCAAGAATCACTGGGCGCTTGGCCTTTTTAATGAGCGCTACAGCTTCCTCTATCCTGAATGGGTCGATATTGAGAGATTCATATGGATCATAACCTGGGAGGTCGAGTTCGGGATCCATTGTCGCGGTGAAATCACCAGAGGATACATCCTTAGGAACATCGATGAGGACTGGACCAGGGCGACCAGTGGTTGCGATATGGTAAGCCTCTTTAGTGACACGGACTAAGTCGTTGGTCTCTTTGACAAGGTAATTGTGCTTCACTACGGGGATGGTGATTCCGAAAATATCGGCTTCTTGAAAAGCATCCTTTCCAAGCATCCAGGTCACTTGTTGTCCGCAAATCACAAGCATTGGAACCGAGTCCATTTGAGCGGTCATAAGACCGGTCACGGTATTTCCCGCACCGGGCCCGGAAGTAACTAGGACGGCGGCTGGTTTCCCAGTCGCGCGAGCATAGCCGTCAGCCATGTGGACTGCTCCTTGTTCGTGGCGAACAAGAATAAACTTCATTTTGGTTTCGACTGTTTCTAGGGCGTCAAAAATTGGGATCGCTGCCCCACCAGAGTAGCCGAAGACGAATTCTATGCCGAGCTCGTCGAGTGTTTTGATGAGAGCTTGAGCTCCGTCGAGTGTTTGATTGCTCATGAGGTTTTAGAGATTTCCTCAAAAAAAGGGGAAAGTGAGGTTTCGAGCAAGCGAAAATTGACAAAAAACAGGAAAACAAGAGGTAAACTCGACTTATTAACAGTGAAAATTGCCATCTATCCGTCAAAAGTAGAGTTTTTCACGTTTTGAGTTTTGGAAATCCCCCTACTGAGCTTGGTATGCTGCTTCATGATCAATACGGAATGACCAACGTATGACTGGTTCGTAATTTTCCTTACCTTTGAGACGCCACTGAGTTGTTACCTCGCAAAGTGGCTGTCTAAGGGGGCGGCTCACGGTCCATCTATAAAGGAAAGACATGGTGTCAGCTTTCAGCGGAACTTTGCCGAACCCAGCGACCCGCATGACGACCGATTCGGGATCAAGATCTTTTACGCCTGAGAGATCTATTTCAATGTCTGGAAGGCGTGAAGCAATGATTTCTCCGGGTTCAGGTTTGGTTGGGTGTGGCAGGGAAATTGGGATAGCGGTAACTCTAGCCCCATTGCGGAAAACCATTGCGGCGTTGAAGGCGGCATCGTGATTTCCAAGCACGATATAACGTGGCAAAGTATAACGGGTGGAATCCCGCCGAATCTTCCCCGGTTTTACCGTAAAAAGCTGGTTATATCCAAATTCTTCCGCGAGCGGGAACATTTCGTCTGTATAGTAACCGCCGGGGTATGCGTAGGTGTTCACCTTGATTTTGAATGTGTCATCGAGAAACTTTTTCGAGTTTCCTAACTCGTTGCGAAGGAATTTTTCGTAGGCTTCTGGACCCTCCTTGGCTGCTTTTTTAATTTTGCTTGGGAATGGGTGGCTGACCGAGTGAGATCCGATGGTGCAGAGCTTGCTGGAGACCATTTCGCGAATCATGGAGAGGGAGAGGGCCCGGCCACCGCGATTGGACCCCACGTAGTTTTTATAAAGAAAGATTGTAAAGGGGAGTTTGAGCTCCTTCATGATGGGAAAGGCTTCGGTGTAAACTGATCTCCAGCCATCATCCATAGTGATGAGAATCGATTGGGGTGGGAGTTCTCCCTCGCCACGACGCCAAGCGAGGAACTGCTCAAGCGTGATCACCGAAATGTTGGATTTTCTAATAGCTTCCATCTGGCTCCGGAATTTTGAGGTGGGGATCCTCATTTGCGTTGCGGGAAGGGTCTTATGGAAAACGTGATAGCCTAAAACAGCGACGCGCGAGCCATCATCGTCAAAGACCTCTTTTGCGGGAGGGGTGCGGTCAGTCGCGGCAATTGGTGATTCTTGCGCGTGAAGGCCGTAGCAAAAGATGCCCATCATAAGGGTGATTCGGACGACTGTCATTGGCTGAAAGGTTTAGGTTCTTAAACTATTTTTGGCAATGATTGAAAAAGCCTGCTCGGAGGGAGCTCCGGGCAGGCTTTCATTAAAAAGTGGAAACAGCCTTATTTGCCGGGCACTGGCTCGGCAAGGTCGTTCGGCATGTCGAGCGAGGCATCGATAAGCTCCTGTCGAAGCTTGCTGCCCTTTTTGCTCCAGATGTAGACGACAGGTGCCGCAATGAAGATAGAAGAGTAGGTTCCGACAACTACCCCGATCATGATGGCGAATGAGAAGTCCTTCAAAGCCGATCCACCAAAGATCCAGAGAACGAGGACAGCCACAAAGGTGGTGACCGAGGTCAGAATGGTTCGGGAGAGAGTTGCGTTGATCGCCAAGTTCATGACTTGGGCGACATCACCCCGCTTTGAGCGGAGTGATTCTCTCATCCGGTCAAAAACAACAATGGTGTCATTGATGGAGTAACCTGCGATCGTTAAGAAAGCTCCAACGTGAATCAATGAGAGTTCAGTTCCGCACATAATAACAACTCCGATACAAATTAAGATATCGTGAAAGAGTGCCGCAAAGGCCCCGACGGCGAATGAAAATTCAAAACGAAGGCTGATGTAGAATAGGACAGCCAGGAGACCAAGTCCAAGAGCGTAAAAAGAGTTCTTTAGAAACTCGCCACCAAGAGAGGCTGAAATCGTTTCGTTATCGAGCGCAATGTCGTAATTTCCTTCGGTGTTTTTCTCACCGAGGATTCCGATGTCTGAGCGCAATTTACTTTCAATCTTTTCAAGATCGTTGGTTGCGTACTTGATTGAGATGAGGTCGCCTTCGGCCCCAACAGGTTGCTCGAGCTGAATTGTAGGTTTTTTTTCAAGAGTCAGATCGCTAATGGCTTTCTTGACGGTGGCTTCGCTTAATTCCTGTCCCTCCTTAAGTTGGATGTTCACGATACTTCCACCGAGAAAGTCGATCCCAAGTGACGATTCCCGCTTAGTTCCCATGACTACGAGCGATCCTATTAAGAGGATTGAGGAGAGCATGAAGGCTGGCTTCCGCATTTCCATGAACTTAATCGTTTTAGCCGGGATCAGATTCATGAAACTGAGCTTTTTGAGAGCCCCGGTGTCACTTCCCCAGAAGAAGAAGACACGAGTCACAAGAAGGGCTGCAAACATTGAGGAGAGAATTCCGATCGTTAGGGTGATCGCAAAGCCCTTCATTTGATCAGAGGCCCGCCAAAGAAGAATGATCGCAGTAAGAAGGGTTGTGATGTTCGCATCAAAAATTGCACTAAAGGCCTTTTCGTAGGCTGCGCGGATCGCATTGATAAGAGATTTCCCTCCAGCGATTTCCTCCCGCAAGCGTTCGTAAATGAGAACATTAGCATCAACTGCAACACCAATTGTGAGGATGATCCCGGCTATCCCTGGGAGGGTGAAGGTGGCTCCAAACATCGCCATGGCCCCAAAAAGGATGAGCATGTTTACCGTTAATCCGATGAGAGCGACGAAACCTGCAAAGCGATAGTAGATTAGGACGAAAAGAAGGGTAAGAGCCAGTCCGGCGATGGCAGCGGTCACACCTTGGCGCACCACTTCCTCGCCATAGCGAGCAGTGACATTGCGCTCGGAAAGGATGTTGAGGGGGTATTTCAGAGGGTTGTTGAGAGCATTCGAAACCGTGCGAACTTCCTCACGTCCGTCTAGGCCTTCCACGATAAAGTTGCGTCCGAGAGTGGCGTTGACGGTAGGCGCTATGAGAACTTCATCATCGAGGAGGACAGCCATCCGATCACTGCCGATTGTCATGGTCTTGGTGGCATTGGTGAGGCGTTTACCACCTTCCTTACTCAGTAAGACATTAATAACACCAAGACCATCGCCGGGGCGGGCAAGATCGACTTTATCTCCACCAACAATGGTCCTCCTGCTCAGAAGGATTTTATCCATGCCGATTACTTTTCCAGTCTCAGGGTCAGTGCGACGAATTGGAAAGACCTGATAGCCTGGCTCTAAGGTTTTCGTGCCTGCCTCGATTTGAGCAATAATTTGATTGCTGTTGGGATGAACTTTCTTGAGGAGGAGGCGGGCCGTCCTTTGGATTGTCTCGCGGATTTCGTCGCGTCGTTCGGGACCGACTCCGGGCATCTCAATGATGAGGCGATTCTCACCAAGAGGCTGCATGAGGTTGTCGCTCAGGCCGCTTTTGGAGAGTCGTTTGGAAAGAGTTGCTTTGGCATCTTCAATCGCACCCTCGTTGACGGGCAGGGGGTTCCCTTCTTCATCTTTTCCTGGCTGGATTTCGACGATGAAGGAAGATCCGCCAACAAGATCGATTCCTCCTTTGAGTTTTTCCTTCACCGGAAGAACAGCCACCAAGCAGAGGGCGACGACGATTCCGATGGCGATTGTGCCAACGTTACGCTTGCGACGATCAATCTCGGTAGCGACATACCAGAAAATGAGTGCGACGATAGCGATACCAGCGCTGACGACGATGAGAGGGTTGTCTTGTAGGTCCATGAATTACTGACTTTAGAATCTGAAAAATTACTCTTGCGGCACCTGTTTAGGTTAGCGGTAACGAGTTTGAAATTATGAGAATGGCTTGATCGAAGGGTGACTAGCTTTTGGAAGCTTCTTCGGGAGCTTTCTCTTCGATATTGCCTTCGCTTTTGCTAAATTGTGTATCAACACTTGCAATAGCCACCTTATTGAATGGGACGAGAACACCTTCGGAAATTTTAATGGTAACGGTCTCTTTTGAAACTTGGTGTACCTTCCCGTGCATTCCACCGATCGTCACAACTTTATCACCCTTCTTGAGCGCGGCGACTCGGGCTTCTTGTTCCTTACGCTGTTTTTTCTGGGGCCGAATCAGCAGAAAATAAAACATTACGATCATGAGAATAATCATGACCATGGGGTTGCCAAGCAGGCCGCCCTGTTGCTGTGCAAGAATCGATAATGCTGTCGTCATTTTAAGAAAGGGTAGTTTGTTTGGAAAATTCTGCTAATTGCGAAGGTCGCTGCGGGAGAGCAAAAAACTAGGATCAGCGAAGGAAAGCAACTCTAAACCGCTTGATTTCGGGGAAAGAGGGTTATTTGGCCCCCGCAGTGTAGCGGGCAACAAATTCTCGCTGGAATTCCCGGAAACGTCCTGCTGAGATTGCTTGGCGGGAGTTTTCCATGAGCTGGAGGTAAAAGTGGAGGTTATGAAAGGATAGGACGCGCTGGGCGATAATTTCGCCGGCCCGGAAGCTGTGGCGCAAAAAGGCACGCGAAAAGCGAGCAACATGCGGGTGAGCTTCGGCGGTGAGCGGCGCTGAATCGAACTCGAAGGCCTTGTTCTTAATATGAATAGGACCGTCGGGGGTAAAGGCCTGTCCGTGGCGCGCGCAGCGGGTGGGGTGAACACAATCGAACATATCGACACCTTGGCCGATCATTTCTAAAAGTTGGGTTGGAGTTCCTAGTCCCATGGCATAGCGCGGTTTATTGTCGGGGAGGAATGGTTCAGCATTTTGGATGGCAGCAAACATTTCTTCCTCCGGTTCGCCAACTGACACTCCGCCGATGGCGTAACCGTCGAGATCCAGGTCTACGAGTGCGCGTGCGGATTCTTCGCGAAGATCTTGATAAACTGAGCCTTGGACGATTCCGAAATGAAGTTGCCGACCGTTTCCGCTGGTGGGTCTGTTGCTTTCGACCCACTCCTTGCAGCGCTTTCCCCAGCGGGTGGTGAGAGCGGTTGATTCTTCAGCGTATTTTCGTTCGCACGGGTAGGGCGGGCATTCGTCGAAGAGCATTGCAATATCCGAACCGAAGGTTGCCTGAATTTCCATGCTCTTTTCAGGGCTGAGCATCATGCGGGTGCCATCAAGATGGCTCTGGAATTGCACGCCTTCTTCCGTAATCTTGCGAATCTTAGAAAGCGACCAAACTTGGAAGCCGCCTGAATCGGTGAGCATGGGGCCGTCCCAAGTTGTAAATGAGTGGAGCCCACCTAGTTTGCCAATGACGTCGGTCCCGGGACGGAGCCAGAGGTGGTAGGTGTTGCCGAGAATGATCTGGGCCTCCATGAGGTGGAGCTCTTCTGGGTGGAGGGTTTTGACCGATCCTTGGGTGCCCACAGGCATAAAAATCGGGGTCTCAATGACTCCGTGTGGAGTGGTGAGGCGGCCGCGGCGGGCCTTGCAATCAGGGTCTGTCTGAAGGAGTTCGAACATGGAGATAATCGGGTGTTAACTCAGGAGTAGCCAAATGAACACTGAATTTACTATGGCTGCTAAGAACTAATGGTCACTTTAGAAGTTTCATCTTGTGAGGTGAGAGCAATAACTATTAAATCTTCAACTATGTCAGAAGAAAATCCATACAGCCCTCCCGTTAATCAAGTTGAGGCTCCTCCTATTCAGTCAGCTGTTCCAGGATTGCATAATTATGCAAGTTTGGGTCAACGATTATTGGGCAAGATAATTGATGGTCTTATCATGATTCCGCTAGGCTTAGTGATTGGGGTTGGCTACGCTTTAATTTCACCTCCTAAGCTCGTCGCTGTTGAAAAGCTCTCAGATGTCTTTTTAGGCGGCGCTTCGGTTTACGGGCTTGGCGAAACACTTCTCTTGGCCGTTCTTGGGATGGCTGCTTATATCGGGGTTCAGTGGGCGTTTTGGGCGTCGACTGGTCAAAGTATTGGAAAGAAAGTGATGAAGACTCAGGTCGTCAATCTCGATGGATCTCAGGCGAGTGTTCAGACGATTGCTTTTAAGCGTTATGGAATTATCAACTTGATTGCAAATGTGCCTACTTTCGGGCCTCTAGTTCATTTTATTGGCGTGCTTCTCATTTTCCGTCAGAACCGCAATTGCCTTCATGATGATATCGCTAAAACCCGAGTCATTAAATTTGTCGCTTCTTCTTAATAAAGGTGATTCGATTTGATGGTTATTCGGGAGGCAATTTGTTAGTTTCCTAATGCTACGGATAGGGCTTGAAAGCTTATTGTGCAAACTGATAGCTCATAAACACTCTTCAGTGTCTAGAGATATATGGGTTTGAGCTGATCTCGAAGATTCGGCGGAGCTTTTTATAGTTAGCAGAGTAGGAAGTCTACGATGCTTATTCTTCTTGAAGCCATTGTTTCATGCCGCCTGCGACATTAGTGACGTCTGTGAAACCATTTTGAAGCATCCAGGTTCCTGCCCTAGCGCTCCGCATGCCGGCTGCGCAGTGGACGTAATACTTTGCGTCCTTGGGAAGGTTGACGGCAGAGCTAGGCCAACCTGAAAGCGGCAGGAGTTCGGATCCTTCGATATGCGCCATCATGTATTCATCCTGTTCGCGAACGTCGAGTAAGATGCCTTCGAAGCCATCGGTAAGAATTTTGCGCAGTTCAAGAGTCGTGATTTCGGGAAGCTCTGTCATTTCTTTTTTGTCAGTGAAGGGTTCGGTAATAGTAGGGTTGTCCCCGCAAAGTGGGCAGTCCGGATCAGGTTTGATTTTAATTTCCCGGAATAAGGTGGAAAGGGCACGATAGTGAATCAGTCTGCCAAGCGGGGGATGCCCGAGATTTGCGAGAAGTTTGATTGCTTCCATGGCTTGAAGGCTTCCGATAATTCCGGGGAGCACGCCCAGGACACCTGCTTCGCTTCATGTTGGGACTGCTCCCTCGGGTGGAGCCTCCGGTAAGAGACAACGGTAGCAGGGTCCGCCGAGATGGGGTGCGAAGACTGTGACTTGTCCTTCAAATTGGAAGATCGCTCCATGTATGAGAGGTTTCTTGAGGAAAAATGCCGCGTCATTTGCAGCGAAGCGAGTCGGGAAGTTGTCGGAGCCATCGAGAACAGCGTCGTAAGGCCTGAGTAGATCAAGGCAATTGTCTGGCTCGAAGCGACCTTCATGAAGGATAATCTCAACATGTGGGTTCACTTGGTGGAGCCTCGCCTTAGCGCTCTCCATTTTGGAGGTGCCAACGCGATCGGTGTCGTGGAGGATTTGGCGGTGCAGGTTAGACAGGTCGACCGAGTCAGGATCAATGATGCCAATTCTTCCAATGCCAGCGGCAGCGAGATAAAGAAGGGCTGGTGAGCCCAATCCGCCGCTCCCGATGCAGAGAATCGAAGAATTCCTGAGACGTTCTTGTCCCGCTTCGCCGAGCTCTCTGAGCATAGTTTGTCGCTGGTAGCGGTCGGCTTCTTGCGGTGTCAATGGCATGGGTCAACGATGTCGCGTTAATTCTTGTCAGGCAAGGAACGATTGCCTGAGTTCAGCGTGAGTGCTAGGGTGGAGCCCGTGAAAGTCGCTATCGTTGCTCATCCCCGAAAGACAGATGCTCCGATGGCGGTGCGAAATGTTCGAGAATGTCTTTTAGAGCGTGGCATCGAGGTCGTTCTTGAGGAAGAAACAGCACGCTTGATTCAGGAGGTGGGCAAGTTGGACTTTGCCGATGGAGCTGACCTTGTCATTTCGCTTGGAGGGGATGGAACCTTACTTAAGACCCTCCATCGTTTAGGACCTAGGCCGATTCCGATTGCGGGGGTGAATATTGGGACGCTTGGCTTTCTGACAGCTTGCACCGATGAGGAAATTGATTTGCTAGGCGATCATTTGGCTAACGAAGAGATGAATATCGTTGAACGAAGTATGCTAAAGGTGGAGATGACTGAGGAAGGTGGTGAGTTACACCAATTTTTAGCTCTCAACGAAGCGGTGTTGATGAGGGGAGAGACTGGTCGCTTGGTTTCGCTCGAAGCAAGAGTGGATGGGGAGCTTTTAAATCATTATCGAGCCGATGGATTGATCGTGGCGACACCGACAGGTTCGACTGCCTACTCAATGTCGGCAGGGGGGCCTCTGCTTGGTCCTCACGCGGGAGTCTTTGTCATCACCCCAATCTGCCCACACAGCATGAGTAACCGCTCGTTAGTGGTCGGTGAAAAATCTGTGATTGAGCTTTCACCGGCTGGCGATGGAGAGGAATCGATTCTTTTTTCAGTTGATGGCCGGGACATTCTCCGAATTGAAAAAGATAGTGTTGTTAAAGTCACTTGCCACGACGCAAACCTAAGATTGGTGCGGCTCCCTGGACACTCCTTTTATGAGACCCTTCGAAAGAAACTCCATTGGCACGGCGGATAGCCTTGGTAGGCGACTACTTGGTCTGCAGGGAAGAGAGTCCGCCGTCCACCGAAAGCGATTGCCCAGTAATCCAAGTGTTGTCTGGTGAAAGGAGAAAGAAGAGGGCGCTGGCAATTTCATTGGGAGTTCCAAGCCTGCCAAGTGGGTGCATGGCTTCAGAGAATTTTCGTGCCGATTCATTATTGGTAATCGGGGCTGCAAGCGGAGTGTCTGTAAGTCCCGGGGCGACGCAGTTAACCCTTAGCTGGTTTCTCGCGTAGGTTGCGGCAGCCGAGCGGGTGAGCCCTGCAAGCCCAGCTTTAGCTGATGCGATTGCTTCATGATTGGAGAGACCCTTTTCCGCTGCGGCTGAGGTGACAAAGGCAATGGAGCCGCCGGATTTACTCATGGCTCTGGCTAAGTTGTGGAGGAGGTAGAAGGCTGAGTTGAGATTTGTATCCATGACAGACTGCCAGTCGGGGATCGAGGTTAGATGCGCCGGTTTAAGGAGAATTGAACCGATACAATGAGCGACCGCTTCAATTTCGCCGAGTTCTTCGATCGCTAAGGTAATACAGGAGGCGACCTCATCAGGCTGAGTAAAATCACAGAGCAGGAATTTGACCCCCAATTCAGCCGAGAGTTCTTTGAGCGCGACCTCGTTTCTTCCTGCCAAGACAAGTCGGGTCCCAGCCGAGTGAAGCTTACGAGCCAGAGCTGATCCAATCCCTCCATTGGCCCCGGTAATCAGAGCGGTTTTCGGTCCATTCATTCTTACCTGAATTGTAGCTCTGAAAGCCAGTTTCGCATCTGGTTTTTTGTGCCCTCAATTTCCATGCGATATTGGCCGATTTTTCCTGAGCCATCTTTGAGTTCCGTTCCTAAGGTCCGGAAAATACTGCCGTAGTGCGTCGAGGGTAGGTGAGCATGATACCACTTTACGGTTTGTTCCGCGACCAGTGCCTTTTTCCAGAGCTGTGCTTCATTGATCTGAACCGTGTTGCCGTTAACAATGCGAGTGCCTCGTAGATGTGGCGGATAAAGAAGAAAGAACATGAGCTCACTTGACCCGGTAATCGTGAGCTTTTCTTTGCTGTTGGCAGGATTAGTGTAAAGAAGGCTATAACCGTTTTTTGCTTTGGTTCTCTCGGGGGGGCCCCACGCATTAGCGCGGGCCGGGCTTGAAAGGATCGGGGGAGTTGAAGGTCCTAACGAGGAGTCAGGAGGCGTCGATGAGCAATGAGTTAAAAGGCACAGAAAAGAAAGTAGGGGTATTACTCGACTATTCATTGGCAATTAAGATACCGTATTTTCTTAGGTTTGCACCTTGAACTAGCATTCTATGCGGCAAATATCTTTTTATGATCAAGAGGGAATTTTTTAACCAATAAAAAATTCTTTTGCTTTACGTGAAAGTTGTTTGATCCGGTATTCCTCGCTTGAGGCCTCTGCTCGAGTTCCAACCACTCTTTCATAGACCAAATTTAACGGAGTGCGCCCCCGTAAATATTTGGCGCACTTTGGGCCCTGCGATTGATGTTCTGTCAGACGCCGTGCGACATCGTTCGAAATACCGCAGTAAAGTGAATCATCGCCACAACGAATGAGATAGACAGACCATGTGGATTCACTAGCCATCCGGATTGAGGTTCATTTGAGAAAGAAGTCTTTGGTTGAACTCGTCAGCCATGTCGTAGCCGATTTTTCGGAGTTGGAGATCAAGTGCCGCGACTCCAATCAGTCTCGCTGTGTCTCTTCCAGCAGCTACTGGGATCTCTACAAGCGGAATCTCGACATCAAGGATTCGCATTTTTTTCTGCGATATGCCAATTCGGTCGACTTTGTTGAGATCGCTTGCCGATTTCAATTCTACTACTAAGTCTAACCGTTTCTCTGGTCGAATAGCCGATAGGCCATACAGATTGGCAACGTTGATGATACCAATACCCCGCATCTCTAAATATCCTCTTGCGAAGTCCTTTGCACTTGCCGAAAGTTCTCCGCTAATTTGCTTCAGCTGAACCGAATCATCAGCGACCAGTGCGGCCCCTTTTTCCAATAGTCCAATTGCGGTCTCGCTTTTTCCGGATCCGCTTTCTCCCATTATTAAAACGCCGATACCTCGATAGTCGACCATGCAACCGTGCAGGGCGGTGCGATGGGCAAAATCATTTTCGAGGCTAATGGTAGCGGCGTTAAGCAACGACATAGTTGGTCGGGGAGTATGTAGAATAGCGATGTTTTTCTCTCGAGCGACTTCTTTGAGAATGGGCGAGAGGTCATGTCCACGGGCAATGATCAGGCAGGGGATATCTTGTTCGCAAAGAATTGTGAAACGCTCAAGGCGAAGTTCGTCCGAGAGTTTTTCAAGATAGGAATTCTCTGAATTTCCCAAAACCTGAATACGCTTTTTGGCAAAGTAGTCGATAAAGCCCGCTAAGGCGAGCCCCGGACGGTTGACTGCGGGCTCTTCAATCACTCGATCGAGTCCGGTTACTGGGTGCTCAGTACTTAATTCGAGATCATCTCCGTGTCGTTCCAGAAATTCCTGAACAGTGATGCTCTCGATGACCTTTCGTTTTCCACCTGCTGCCATGGCGGAAGATTAAAACATTAGTCTTCCTTGGGCGAGATGTTGTTTTCTAGTCCACGTGGTTTCTTTCAGAAGGAGAGTGATTTTGGGAAGCGGATGAAAAACAATGGTCTCAGGAGAGGGGAATGCGTGCGCCTCACTCCGGAAGATTATTAACCCAGGTGGTTATGTCAGCGACAACCTGGTCGCTTTGGTGGTCGTGAAAGAGAAGATGAAAGCTCTCAGGGTAGAATTTTCTGGTGGCACGAGTTTTTTCCGGAAGTCCGTCAAAAAATCGTTTTATGTCTTTGGGGTCAGAAAAAACATCTTTCCCGCCATGAAGAACTAAAAGTGGAAGATCGAGTTGTTGGGAAGCTTTCCGGGAAGTTTGCATCATCTTACCCAGAGTGGTGAGTAGACGGAGAGTGTGTTTGCGAATATGGTATGAATTGGTGGTGGCCTGCTCTTGGTGGATGGTGTTCTTAGTCACCCGGACGTCACCTTGCCCCGAGAGGCTTTCCAGTGAAACTCTTGCTTTCGGAAAGAGAAATCCAGCAAGGTTTGCGGCTGAGATTTTCCATTGTGGAAAATCAGAACGAATATCAGTTATGGGCGATGCTAGAATCATAGCGTCGCAGCGGGCACCGTGTTTTTTGATCTGTGCATAGGTATGGAGAACAATGAGTGAGCCCATACTTTCGCCGCACCAGATAATCTTCGCTTTTGGGTGTCGCTTTCGGACTAAGCTTGTGAAGCTCGTCAAGTCTTTGAACCATTCTTCTCGATTGTGAATATGGCCTCGTCGTTCTTTGATTGGGTCTTTTCCTTGTCCCCGTGTCTCGGCCCCGTAAAGCATTATGTTGGGATGGTTGGCTAAGATATGCTTGGCAAGAGGCCGAAAGTCCGAAGCTGCCCCGCTGATACCGTGAACTCCAATGATTACTAGTTTGGAATCCTCCTTGGAGGACCACTTGGTGTAAGGGAATTTCGCCCCATCAAAAGAATGAAAATGCGTTTTTCCCAATCGTATTTGTGCCACCTTGGTCGCGGGATTTTGGGCGGAACAAGAGGTAAGGGGGATGAAAATGAATATCCCGAGACCCACTAATATGCCGCGTAGAATCGGGATGATCATTTTGATAGAAAGCAAAGGTTAATACTGAACAATAGGCTTTTCAGATTTGGCGTCAATGATTGCGAAACGCTCCCTGTGAAGATTAGCGTCGCTCCTGAAAATCAGTCGCCCGCTATGTGAGCGTTCTAGTTCCATGAGGATCTTAGAATCCTCGGACTTAAAGCGATTCAAAACATCGGTATTGACCATAACAATTAGATCTCCGTCCTCGTCATTTTCTTTCTGTCGTTGAATTACGGTATTGAGGCGACGTTGGATTTCGATACTCATGGACATGGTCGTCTTAATCCGAGCTCGCCCTTGACAATAGGTGCAGGGCTCAAGAGTTGAGTCGAGAAGGCTCTCGTTCAATCGTTGACGTGTCATTTCCATGAGTCCAACAGATGAAATCTGGAGGACCTGGGTTTTTGCCTTGTCCCGCTTGAGTCGCTCCTTCATCGCTCGATAGACCGCTTGCTGGTCGCGGCGATGTCGCATATCAATAAAATCGACTACAACAAGGCCTCCAATATTACGAAGTCTCAGTTGCCGGGCGACTTCTTCGGCGGCTTCAATATTTGTTTGAAGAAGGACCTTATCAACGTCTTTTGATCCCCGGTTCCGCCCGGTATTAACGTCGACAGAAATAAGGGCTTCGGTCTCATCAATGACGATGTAGCCACCACAGGGGAGCCAAACTTGGCGCATGAAGGCCTCGTCAATCTGCTTCTGAATGCCGAATCGTTCAAAAATAGTTTGTTTGGAGTAAAGGTAGTGAATCTTACGCTTGGCTCGACGTGAGACCTTGGCGGCAATCTCGCGAATGTGTGCGGTCGTTTTTTCGTCATCACAAATAATCTTATCAACTTCATCTGTGAGGAAATTTGTGGCGGTGCCTTCCACGAGATCCGGTTCTCGGAAACAGCAAGCCGGAGCGCTTTTGTTATTTCTGATGTCCTCGACTTGTTCCCATTGTTCTAGGAGCATGGCAAGGTCACGGACGAAATGGCGAGCGCGGGTGCTGGTGGCGACTGTGCGCATAATGATGCCCATGCCGTCAGGAATACTCAGGCGCTGCATGATTTTGCGAAGGCGTTGTCGCTCCTTCGGATCGTCAATGCGTCGCGAGATGCCGAATTGATCGGAATAAGGCATCAGAACGAGATAACGACCCGCAAGTGAAATGTTAGTCGTCACCCTCGGCCCCTTGTTGCCGATTGCACCTTTCGAGACCTGAATCATGATTTCTGAGCCGACTGGGTAAATGCTTGGGATGTCCTTAGACGTGATTTTCTTTTGTTTCTTTTGTGGCCGTCCTTCACGGCGGATTTCTTCGAGACCCCCATCGAGTGCGGCTGGGATAGCATCCCAAAAGTGAAGGAAGGCATTTTTATCTAGGCCAATATCAACAAACATCGCTTTTAGGCCTTGTTCGATATTTTTGACACGGCCCTTGAAGATTCCGCCGACGATGTTGTCATCGCCATTACGTTCGACATTGTATTCTTCAAGGACACCATCCTCAAGAAGGGCGGTTCGACGTTCAAGTGTTTCTGAGTTGACAATGATGGTGCGCCCTTCACGAGGGTCAACACTGGTCAGGCCAAGTGCGTTTTTGATTTTTTGGATCATATGATTAAATTAGTTTATAAGATTAAAATTTTGGTTGATTAGTTGCTGTCCGCTTCTCGATCGGGAGTCGGCGCGATTGATGGGAGAAGATTTTCGTTTGGGGTGATTAAGGCAGGTCGTTCCTGTGGAAGAAGAACGTCGTCGATTTCATCGCCGGTCTCACCCTCATTATTATCAGTCAAAGAATAGATTTCGCCTTCGGGAATTTCAATTTTCTCAAAAGCGTCAAAGTTTCCTGCATAGGTCCCGAGGTGGGTAATTCGCATGTTTAATCCGGCTTCCATATTGAAGATTTCGCGATAGATTCTTTGGGAAAGAACCCCGGCGACTGCGCCACCACTTTTACCGTTCTCAACCATCACACAGATGGCGTAGCGAGGTTTCTCGAATGGTGCAAAGGAAGTGGTCCAGGCATTGTGGGTGTGCTCAATGTTCGTCTTGCCTGTCTGAGCTGTTCCTGTCTTTGCGGCAACAAAAACATCCTCTAGAGCAACCTTAGTGGCGGTCCCCCCTAGCTCATTAACAGCTTTCCACATGCCTAGTCTGATCATGTCCATTTCAGCTCTAGTAACGCCTTCATCGATTAGGTTCGTTTTGACGATTGGAATATTTTCTTTGATGACTTGCGCCTCTCCATTTGGATCTTCGCCAAGAATCCGGCGAACGATACGAGGTTGGTAGTATTTCCCTCCGTTAGCGATTGTCGCTGCGACGGAGCAGACTTGAAGCGGGGTGGCGAGGGATTGACTCTGGCCAATTGCAAATTGTGCAAGAGTTGCTCGGGTCATTGATGCTCCCGGATATTTACGTCTCCAAGTGTCACTTCCAGGGAGGAATCCAGGGTCTTCGGAGGGGAGTAGGATACCGGATCTTTTGCCAAAGCCCACGAGCTCGAATGTGTTTACCATAGCTTTGGAACCTAGGGTTCCCGCAAGTGACATAAAATAGGGATTGCAGGACCTTTGGATGGAATCGGTCAGGCTGAGGGAGCCATGTCCATATGTTTTCCAGCAGCGAATCTTTGTATTTCCAAATTGGCTGAATCCGAGGCAGTTGTGCCAGAAATTTGTCTTCTCGTGGCAGGCCGCGGCGATTGCGGTGGGAAGCTTAAAGGTTGAGCCCGGGATGTAGCGCCCGATGGCGCGGTTTATGAGAGGGCGTGCCCGATTTGTATTATACTCTGCGAAGCGAGCCTCCGTGATTGCGGGTATGAAGTCGTTAGGATCAAAGTTCGGGACGGAAACCATGGCGAGAACTTCGCCCGTATTTGGATCCATTACCACGGCGGCACCACGTCCAATGAGGCGCATGACGTTTGCAACGATCAGTTGGATGCGGCTGTCGATCGTGAGCTGCACCTCGGCGCCCTCACGGGCGGGTTGGTAGTCTTCAGTTGCGATGACCTTGTTTCTTTCATTGCGAACTAGGATTCGTTTTCCGGCCTTTCCCCTTAAAAATTCATCTGTTGTAAATTCCACGCCAGTCAGACCTTTGGCGTCTCCTTGGAAGTGTCTGTTTTTATTTTTCTTTCCTCGATATTCGTCAGGAATGTCTCCTTTCGCCCATTGTTTGACGTAGCCGATAATGTGTCCCGCAAGGGCCCCGTATGGATAAACACGCCGGGGCGTGACTCGAACTTCCACACCGGGGATTTCGTGACTACGGACCGCAATTTTTGCAAACTGGTCTGGCGTCAGATCTTGCCGGTAGCGATAGGGGACAAGGCCACGATAGGTCTTGTAGTGAGTTCCGATGTCTCTTGTGTATCGTTGGCCCGTGAGGCCAAATAATTCAAGTTGAGGTAATACCCATTCGCGGACGGCTTCGACGATCATTTCATCGTCTGGAGCCTTTCTTTCAATTTCGATCAGTGGTGGGTTTTCGTTCTGCTCCTGGTCTTCGTTTTCATCAGTTAGAGATTTTTTGTATTCCGTGTAACCGACGTAAATGTCTTCGAGATTGAAAGCAATTTCATAGGATCTCCGATTGCGCGCGAGAACTACGCCGTTGCGATCGACGATACGGCCACGAGCTCCTGGTTCGCGAATTTCTACGTTGTGAGTGATAGGAATCTTGGCGATGAACTGGGCTCGGCGGTCGATTTGAAATTCGTAAAGTCGCGAGAGAAGAGTGCCACACCCCATTAGAATGAGGGCGGTGAGCAAAAAGAGCCTTATGCGATACTTTGGTTCCATATGACTATTTTTTGTATCGGATGGTGTGACCGCAAAGGTCGGCAACGCGAAATAGAATCCAAAATATAAGGGGGGAAAGTAGCATCGTGAGGACCGAGCTCGCCCAAATTTGTTGGATCATACCGTCATTTTTGTGGAATCCACCACCGACGAAGCCACGGAGAAGATATTCCACAAAGAGATAAAGAAAAATCGCAACTCCTGCGAGTATAGCGGAAAGATACCATTTGCCTTCCCGGAAAATTGGTCTGATTCCCTGCATTAGAAATCCCATCAAAGTGTAGAGTACTACAGAGTAGCCAAATTTCAGAGAATCTGGCGAATTCTGATATACGAAGGGGTCGCCTTGAGTGACAGAAAGGATTTGTTGAGCATCCCATAGAAATCCTCCGAGATAAGCGAGGATCAGCATAATACCGGTTGAGACTGTGACTGATCCGCAGAGGACGATTAGGGGGAGGATGAGAAAACGAGCGTCATACCATGAGGAGACAGACGGAAGAAACTGCTGAACAATACAGCTCAGAAGAAGGAGTCCGATTAGGCTTATGGAGTATAGCAACATGTCTTGGTCTTAATCACCGGGTGATTCGGTAATGACGAAGACGTTTTTTAGGTTGGTGAAGTCAACCGCTGGTTTGATTTCCGCCTCGCCGTATACGGGGCCTACTTCAAAGTCTTCGATAGTTCCGATAGGAATGTTTGGAGGAAACAAATTCCCCCGCCCATCGGTGTAGACCTTCATTCCCTTTTGGAGGATGGCGGTCTTAGAGAGATAGCGCAGCCGCAAACGAGGCGTCTGGCCAAAGGTGGTTTGTCGGCCTACAATGATACCGACCTCGCTAGTGCCCTCGACTTCCGCCGAGACCTGCGAGATCTCGTCGGTAATTAGAAGCACTGATGAAATTTGCTCGCCAGAAAGCTGGAGGCGGCCCACTAAGCCGCCGTTTGAAGCGAGGACACAAAGGTCAAATTCAGGATCGGCTTCGAACCCGTCATCGGTTCCACGATCGATCTCTATAGTTTTACCCCACATCTGAGGTTGTTTTCGAATGACGCGGGCTGCAACCACATCAAATTGGGTTTTCTTTTTAAAATCGAGCGCATTTCGGAGCTGATTATTTTCCGCCTCAAGTTCGCGTACCCGTCCGGCTATAAGCTTAAAGCGATCACGTTCTTCGATCACTTGCTCGATCTGTTTTTCAAGATCTGCGGAGTGTTCGACTTCTTCTAGAAATTTATTAGCGAATGCTTCGGTTTCACTCCCTTTTGATATGAGTGGGGAGATAGCCGAGTAGTAGGAACGCTGAATATGGCGCACAGATTTTTCGCTTAGCGTAAAAACCCATACGAGCCCCGCGACAAAGAGGATAAGAGCTAGGAAATTGAGAGGCTTCATCTCCGGAATCCGGATTTATCATTGTCGGAATTGGTGACACGTTTCAGGAAGGTGATTTCCTGAAGGACTTTTCCGGTTCCTTCGGCAACGGCGCTCAGGGGATCCTCTGCGACGTGGACTGGAAGCCCGGTCTCCTCACGAAGTCGCTTATCAAGTCCGCGAAGGAGAGCTCCTCCTCCAGCGAGAACAAGTCCGCGGTCAACAAGGTCGGCAGCAAGTTCGGGTGGGCAGCGTTCTAGAGTGGTGCGAACTGCATCGACAATGGTGGTAAGCGGGTCAGCCATGGCTTCACGAATTTCCTGCGAGGTGATCGTGATTGTTTTCGGTAGGCCAGAGACGAGGTCACGCCCCTTGACCTCCATGGAGGATTCTTTGGGGAGAGTATGGGCTGATCCTATTCGGATTTTGATATCCTCGGCAGTGCGTTCACCAATCATCAGGTTATAGCCCCGTTTCATGTAGGAAATGATTGATTCGTCGAGGTCATCACCGGCAGTGCGGACGCTGCGAGCGTATACAATGCCAGAGAGGGAAATGAGCGCGACTTCGGTCGTCCCACCGCCAATATCGACGATCATATTTCCGGACGGGTCCTGAACAGGCAGTCCTACTCCGATCGCTGCTGCCATGGGTTCTTCAATGAGGTATACCTCCCTAGCCCCGGCCTGTTCGGCGGATTCCTTAACAGCGCGACGTTCGACCTCGGTGATGCCTGATGGGATAGCGATGACTACGCGCGGGTGGCTTCGTCGTTTGCTGCTCACCTTTTTGATGAAGTGGCGAAGCATAGCCTCAGTGACCTCGAAGTCTGCGATGACGCCATCCTTCAGAGGGCGGATTGCGACGATATTACCTGGAGTACGGCCGAGCATGCGTTTGGCATCATCTCCAACCGCAAGGACTTCGTTTGTACCGGCTTTTACAGCAACCACAGATGGTTCTCGTAATACAATTCCGTGATCCTTGACATTGACAAGGGTGTTGGCGGTGCCGAGATCAATTCCGATATCGTTCGACAGGAGGCCGAAAAGTCGTGCAAACACTGACATAGAAGGAGTTAGGTTGGGAAAGAGGTTGTTTGGGTAAAGGGATCACAGAGTTACAAAAAATAACTCGCACTGCAGGCTGGGACGATGGAGAGAGAGCCTAGAATGGTCAAGCAGCATCCTTGTCGCTTATTTATTTTGCTATTGCAAAATATCACGAGATCCTTATTTTCTTCGCGCTAAAAACTCCCTAGCGAGCTTTTCATAAGCCTTAGCGCCGGCCCCATTTGGATCGTGTTCGAAAATAGTAAGGCCATAGCTGGGAGCTTCTCCGATACGGATCGAACGAGGGATAAGGGTTTTATAAAGTTGTTTGGGGAGGAAGCTTTTAACCTGTGCAACGACTTCTTTAGACAGATTGGTGCGGCTGTCATACATCGTCATGAGGATGCCCTCAAGTTGCACCGAGGCTCCCGATCCGGATTCTCGGATCTGGTCTATGATATGAACGATTTTGGCCAATCCTTCTAACCCAAACCACTCGCATTGTAAGGGAATGATAACTTCATCAGCAGCGGCAAGCGCTGAGGTCATTAGGATCCCGAGCGAAGGGGGCGTATCGAGAATGATGAAGTCATAATCTTGTTTTTTGCCTAGTTTTCCCAGTAAGTCCCGCAGGCGGGACAAGTAATCGGGCATTTGTGCGAGTTCGATTTCAACTCCGGCAAGGTCCATATCACCCGGGATGAGAGATAAGTTTTTAATACGAGTTGGGATGATTTTATCTTCAATTCGGGCTTGGCCGATGAGGGGCAGGTAGAGGCAGCCGGTCGAGCTGGCTTCTTCGCCGATTCCACTCGTTGTATTAGCTTGGGGGTCAAGGTCGATCAGGAGGATTTTTTCACCCTTTTGAGCCAAGGCACCGGAAAGGTTGATCGCAGTGGTGCTTTTCCCCACTCCACCTTTCTGGTTAGCAATGGCAATAATATTCATTCAAAAAAACGTCTGAGGGGAAGCTGACTTGGGGCGATACTAAGAGAAAGAAAAAAGGCAGTTTTTGGGAGTGAAACTTAGCGTCCCAGCTCGCGGGCCTTTTTGGTAGCTGCTTTTACAGCGTTAATCGCTGAAGATCGAAAGGCACCCTCTTCAAGTGCCGCGAGCCCTGCGATGGTCGTGCCGCCGGGGGAAGTGACTCGATCACGAAGAACGCTGGGGTGTTCGCCGGAATCCGCCACCATGCGTGCCGCTCCAAGAACGGTCTGGGTTGCCAATGCGAGTGCCTGATCGCGGGGTAAGCCTTCGAGAAGGGCTCCGTCGGCGAGGGCCTCGATAAATGTGTAAACGTAGGCAGGTCCGCTACCCGAAAGTCCGGTGACTGTGTCGAGTAGTGACTCCTTCACCTGATATACGATTCCGATTGATCCTAAAAGCTTCTCAGTAAAATCGGCATCGGCATCTGCTGTTTTCTTGCCTAACGCAAACGCCGCTGCACCTTCGCCAACGAGAGCTGGAGTGTTCGGCATGGTTCTTACGATCCGCGCCTGATGATTGCAACTTTCTTCCATCGTCTCAATCTTGACCCCGGCTGCGATCGAGATCACAAGCAGTTCGTCAGAAGATTTAACAAGTGGAGGGATTTTGGCGAGAATTTCAGAGACTTGGTAGGGTTTGACACAGAGGAGGAGGATGTCACTTTGTTGTATTACTTCTTCGAGTGATTTAGCAGTTAAAATGCCGTCTCCAAGCGCTGCAATAGCCTCCGGAACAGGGTCGTAGGCCAAAACTTGGTGGGGCTCAAACACTCCTTTCTTGATCGCACCCAATGTCAGGGCGGATCCCATTTTTCCACATCCGATGAGGCCGATGGTCATGGGAGAAGTTTTGACTAGATTGAGGTGCGCTGTCGAGTCCGGGTCTGTGTTCCTGATTGATTGATTGCCAATCGAGTCTGATTGACCGAGAACTTCGGCGTGAGAAAGATTTTGCTTTTGATATCTTCCCTTGGGTTCTGCGGTGAGGTGGCTGCCGAGAATTTTAAAGTAGAAGATGTCATCCACCCGGTTGTCGTCAAACTTGGGAAACCAAAGGTTATAGCAGCGCTGGGTGAGGGGCATATGGCGATTTCCTCCAGCTCCGAAATGGCGGCTAGCCATGTTGCGCAAGGACTTGGCCGAATGAACGCTTCTTAGGATTTTGAAGCTTACAGGCACTTTTGTGAGGCAGCGAAGGTGGACTCCGAATGCCTAATGGCCTATTGGGGAATTGCAATGAGTTTGGCTGGAAGCCAACATGAATTTTTCTCTGAACGGAAAGCTGCGGTCGATCGAATGCTTGATTTGCTGGAATCGGAGATCGCGGGAAAGAAAACCGGTTGGTCCGATCTTGAGAAACGATATGCACAAGCTGCCGGTTACCTCTTGACCAGCGGTGTAAGGGCCGCAGGGCAGGCCTTTAATTCACTCTCGGAAAAGTATCCTGCCGATATTCAGGCTCGTCTATTTTCCCTATTTCTCCAGAGAGATGGCTTTGATAGCGGAGGCAAACCATTGGTAGGTCAAAAAAGAGCGAATGAGGGTATTAAGAAGATGCTAGAACAACATCCTGAACATCTTTCGGTCATGGCGTTTTGGGTTAGCAGTCAGGCCGAAGCTCCCTTGAATGTTTCAATGCTTCGTAACGAGGTGTTACCAGTGGCCCGTAAATTGGTAAAACTGCTGCCGAAATATCCTCCCTATCACCTTATGTTGGCTCATGTCGAAGCTCGTTGTGGTAACGCAGCTCTAGCGATTCAAGCTGCGAATGATGCTGCTAACTCCTACAAAGCCTACATGGACGAAGAGAAGGTAAGTCTTTATGATTGCGATGGCTGGATCCGTGCCAAGGTTTACCTAGTCACTCTGCATGAAATGAAAGGGGAGAAAAGAATGGCGGAACAGGTTGGAAAGAAGCTCGCTGAAATTAAAATCGCAGATGAGCGCCTTTTTTCGCGTGGTGCGGGATTACTGCTCTGGGAAGGTCGCAATGTCGGGGCACGCATGATGATGGGGCGAAGCGATATTGCTTCATTTAAAAAGGGACAGAAGCTTCTTGAGACTTTGCCAGAAGAACAATGGTTCAAGGATAAATCATTCGCTTTGCCTTACCGAAATTGTATCGCAATCTACTTGGCTGTTCGCATGGCTATTGCTGATAAAGACATGAAAAGCAGTAAAGCTCTCTTCGACCAGTTCTTGCTCAGGGTTGATGCTTTAGGGAAGACCCAGAAGCTTGCCTCTAAGACTAGCAGTTATGCCGATTGGGTGCGGGCGATGAATACCCTGTTGATGATGGTTCCAGAACTTCGTGGTTTAATTGCTCAGAATCAAGATGGAGCAATTCGGCTATCGGCTGCGACTTGGTTTCGCTCTGCCTCTGACCGGCAGGGAAGTCCTTCTAATCTGCTCCCTCCTTCAGTGGATTATCCGATGAAGTGGAGGCTAGGGATGTTTTACCTTCAGGAAGGGAAGCTCGAGAAGGCTGAGAACGCTTTCCGTGAGGGTCTCGCTTTGCGTCCAAATCATCTCGCGACCTTAGAGGGATTTTACGGGGTTTTGAAAAAAATGGAAAAAACAAAGGCTGCTAAACTACTTGAGACTAGGATTGAAGCCGTAAAAAGGTAGCTCTCTGCGACCTTTCGGGGCTCCGATAGCCTGATCGCAAACTTCTTGACTCTCGTGCAAACAGCCCTGACATCCACTTCGCCATGTTGACGATCAAGAAAATGACTAAGGCCTTAGGTGGTCGTGTGCTGTTCGAAAACTCGGAAATGACTATTAATTGGGGCGAGCGAGTCGCATTGGTCGGTCCTAACGGCGCGGGTAAATCGACTCTCTTCAAGATTGTCCTGAAGGAAGAAGACGCCGATCAAGGGACTGTCGATCTTGATGAGTATGGCATGGTGGGCTACCTCGCTCAGGAAGCTGGAAATCCTGGAAATGCCAGTATTATGGAAATTGCAATGGGCATCACTGCAGAGCACCGCGAAGTGCTAGAGACAATGAGGACGATGGCGGAGGATTCCGAGGAATTTGGTAAATCACAAGATCGATGGGAGGAGCTAAATGGTTACCAACTTGAGCCCAAGGCTAAGAAGATTCTTTCTGGTTTGGGGTATTCTCAGGAAGATTTTGATCGTCCTGCTGACATGTTTTCAGGGGGATGGATCATGCGAGCTCACCTTGCCCGCTTACTTGTTGAAGAGCCAGATCTGCTTATGCTCGATGAGCCAACAAACCATCTGGATTTGAATTCCCTGATGTGGTTTCAAAAATATCTCCAACAATATCCTGGAGCGCTCCTCATTATTTCACACGACCGTTCGTTTATGGATGGCGTGGTCGAGAAAGTTTACGAAATTGATGAGCAAAAGTTCATAAATTATACCGGGAATTATACCAAGTATCTGCAGCTGAAGGATGAGCGGTATGACCAACAGATGAAGGCTTTCCAGAACCAGAAAAAGGAAATCGCCCGCATCCAGGAATTTATCGATAAATTTCGCTCGGTTGGCTCGAAAGCTTCGCAGGTCCAAAGCCGAGTGAAGATGATTGAGAAGATGGTTCGTCTTCCCAAGCCACGAAAGCCACGAAAGCTTTTCCATTTTCATTTTCCGCAGCCACCACGCTCAACCCAAAGAGTGATTTCCCTCGAGAATGTAGACAAGGCCTATGGTGATAACGTTCTCTACAAAAATCTCGATGTTCACATCGAGCGGGGAGATCGTATTGTTTTGGTGGGGCCGAACGGTGCAGGAAAATCGACCCTCATGAAGATGATTGCGGGTATCGAAAAAGGAGATGCTGGCCGCCGGAATGTTGGAACAACTACAAAAATCGGATACTTCTCCCAGCATCGCGCTATGACCTTGAATGAAAATAATTCGGTGCTTGAGGAAGTTGTTGAGGCTGGTGGTGGTATGCGTGAAAATGAAGCGCGCGCTATCTTAGGGTCCTTTCTCTTCAAAAAGGACGATGTTTCTAAGCGGGTTAAAATTCTCTCCGGGGGTGAGAAATCGCGTTTGTCACTTGTGAAATTCCTCGTTGATCCTCCCAATCTTCTTTTGATGGACGAGCCGACGACTCACCTTGATTTGACTTCCATTGAGGCTCTTGTCTCCGCTTTGAAGCAGTATGAGGGGACTTTAGTTTTTATTTCTCACGACGTGCACTTTATTCGCTCGCTCGCTGAACACACTTGGCACATCGCTGATGGAGAGGTGAAAAAGTATTCTGGTGGTTACGACTACTATCTACAAAAATCTGGAGCCTTCGGTGAGGACTTCTTTGATATTTAATTAGTCGATTGTTCCAGTGATCTAGCCCGGCTAGATTACCTTCATGGTTCGGACGATCATCCACATTGACATGGACTGCTTTTATGCGGCCATAGAAGTGCGTGATGATCCTTCGCTAAATGGGAAACCCGTCGGGGTTGGGGGAAGCACGGGGCGGGGGGTTTTGACGACGGCCAACTACGAGGCTCGTAAATTTGGGTGTCACTCTGCAATGCCGGTTTTTAAGGCTAGGCAGCTCTGCCCAGAGATTATTCTGACTCCGGTTCGTTTTGATGTTTACCGTCAGGAGTCTTCAAAGATCCGCGCGATTTTTGGTCGCTACACTGATATCGTTCAGCCCCTTTCTTTAGATGAGGCTTATCTTGATGTTAGTCATCGTACTGAATCTGGTGCGGCACTGGCAAAGGAAATTCGCAATGCTATCTATTTAGAGACTGGTCTTACGGCTTCGGCTGGAATCGCTCCAAATAAGATGATTGCGAAAGTAGCAAGTGACTGGAACAAACCTGATGGTCAGCTCGAGGTGAAGCTTGAAGATGTAAATGGTTTCATGCGGGGGCTACGGGTTGCGAAACTTCAGGGAGTGGGAAAAAAAGGGCAAGAAACCTTGGCGCGTTTGGGAATCGAAACTTGTGGCGATTTCCAGTTATTGAGTAAGGTCGAAGCCGCTGAAAGGCTTGGGCGGTGGGGGCTTGAACTCTATGATAGATGTCGTGGTAATGATGACCGGGAGGTCACAGTCAGTCGTTCGAGGAAGTCGCTTTCGAAGGAGCGAACTTTTCGGGAAAATATTGATGATGTAGACTGGCTCATGAACGTTCTCCGCAAGTTGCGATCTGAAGTTGAAGAGGCGGTGAAGCACAAATCTAGTCAGGAAATTAAATCAAGAGTGGTGAAGTTAAAGTTTGAGGATTTCACTCAGACTACTGCTGAGAAGGCGGGAAGACAAATGGATGAAACAGTCTACAGGGAACTGCTTGGTTTGGCGTGGAGCCGTGGGGAGGGAAAGGCAGTAAGGCTTCTCGGGGTGGGGGTGAAGTTTGAGGATGAGGAGAGCCAGTTGGACCTCCTCTAAACCTATTGCTAGATTATTTGATTTTTGGATGCTCGTTAAAGTCGAGAACGGTGACGCTATTGGTGGTGACATCTAGCTTTGGGGTTTTTACCGATAGAGTGACTTCTGGTTTCTTTTTTCCCCAGTTGATATCAATTAATCCGTAATTTAGGTCCCTCGAATAGGTTCCGGGAACCCTTAGATGAGAGGGGTCATTAGGTGCGCCAGCATGAGTCATTCCACTGCAGGTCATTTCGTAGAGGTCAACTGGAAGTTTTTCGGTTCCATTGGCACGTATTCGGCAGATCTCGGCAAGATGACGATCACCGCTAAGAAGAATCGTGGGGCCTGGGCTGGAGTCTTTAAGTAGCTTCAAGAGCTTCGTGCGTTCGTTTGGGAAATTACTCCATTTTTCAAAACGGTGCTCGGTGTTAATGATCTGGATGGAGCTGACAATGATGCGTAATTCAGCGGCCTTTCTGAGTTGTTCTTTGAGCCATTGCCATTGGGCTTTACCGAGAATAGTCGCATCTGGACCTTTTTCGATTTGATAGACTTTTCGTTTTCCCTTCTTAATCTTTTTTAACGGACTTCGAAAGTAGCGAGTATCGAGCATGATGAATTGGACCCTCTTTCCCTGGGGTCCCAAAATCTGTGAGTGATAGACACCAGGTGTTTTCGTGGCTTCGTGTTGCGTTGGGAAGTTGAAGGCTTCGAAAAAAAGTTGAGCAGAAGCTTCCTTCATCTTGTATTCACGCCCGGCATCGTTGAAACCGTAATCATGATCATCCCAAATTGGGATAATAGGGACTGTTTTTGCAAAAACCGCATAGTCTGGCTGGGTATTAAGGTTGCGATACTTTTCTTTCATTATTTTAGGGTCATCGGTGTCCGCGTAAATATTATCGCCCATAAACAGGAAGGCTTGTGGCTTGTCGGCTGCAATAGCTTTGAAAATGCCGTTATCACGTTCCGGCCTGTAACAAGAACCACAGGCAATTCGAGTGATTGGTTCTTGAGCAAAGCCAGGAAGTATTATGGCGAGAAAGAGGAGTTTTTTCATGGGGTGAATCAGTGGATAATTTGGGCCTCACAGATTTTGAGGATCGATTCGAAAGGGTGAAGCTCGAGAAGAGAGTAGGCATCGTGGGAAATGAGGCGCTGTTTCCGGCGCGCTCCATCGGGAAGATACCAAGAGTAAGTGGTGGCGGGAGAGGTCATTCCGCAAAGAAAGCGAGCGAGAGCTCGGGGTGTTCGAAGACCGGGTTGCTTGAGGTTGACTAGGTTTTGAATTAAGTTGAAATCTTCATCAGTGAGATCGGGAGGGGCTGATGAAGGGAGATTCGGCGGCGGAGCGTGGCCATGGCAACGAGAGCAGTGGCCACAAGATTCCATTTCTTCGCCAAAATGATCTAGGAGCGATGCGTAAAGACAAGAAGGCTTTAGCGCATGTGTAACTACCCCTTGAAGACGTTGAAGATCCGAGTTTTCGCGGCGTTGAAAAAGATCGATCACTCGCTGAGTGAGAGCGGGAAGATCATCAGGTTTCTTAAGAAGTCGATACCCCTGTCGAAGTCTGGAGGGTTTGACAGCGATGTCCTCCAGATCTTCAAGATAGCCAATTGTTTTCACGATTTTTTCTTTGGACTCACCGATTTTAGCGGCCGCGTTCTCCGGGTTGAGCTCGAGCCATTTGTAGCCTGGTTTGGCGGTCTCGAAAAGTTTGCGGAGAAAAGACTGACGAGTTGAATCGAAGCCGTTCAAAAGGTGCTCGAGATCCCGGGTAAACGAAATCTTGTAAGTAGAGTAGAAAGGAGAAGTGGCCCTGAGAAATCCTTCTAATTCGAGGTAAGTTAACAAGGTGGTGATGACGAGTGGACGAATGTCGTGAGCTCGCGAAAGTTCATAGGTTGAAATATCAAATTCTCCGGGTTGGTCTAGCAGAATACGGAGGATGGACCGTAGTGCATCGGGTTGTGGGGTATCGCCATAAGTAAAGTTAGCGAGAGTTCGAAGGTCATCTTGGCAGGCCAGAAGTTCGCAGTGCGCTTGTTGGCCATCCCTTCCGGCACGACCGATTTCTTGGGTGTAGTTTTCGAGCGATTTGGGAAGGTTGTAATGATAAATCGCTCGGATATCTGATTTGTCGATTCCCATTCCGAACGCGATGGTCGCACAGATAATGGGGACTTCACCGGACATGAAGGCGTCTTGGATTTCAGAGCGTGCCTCGGATCGTAGTCCGGCGTGATAAGGGCGGACCGGGAGGCCTTTGCTTTTTAGAAAGGAGGCTAGAGATTCTGCCCCGTGCTGCAGAGTCGTGTAAATGATAGTCGGCTGAATAGGCGATTTCTTGAGCTGCTTGAGGAGGTAATCACGACGATCGTGGGTAGCGATAGGAGTGACGACAAGATCAAGGTTGGCTCGATAAAAAGTGAGCTGATGGTGGTCCTGAGATTGAATTTTGAAGTGTTTACAAATATCATCAGCAACCCTCGGAGTTGCCGTTGCCGTGAGGCAAAGGACACGCTGGATTTTGAGCTCGTCGGCAAAATGAGTTAGCTTGAGGTAGTCCGGTCGGAAATTATGTACCCATTCCGAAATGCAATGGGCCTCATCTATTGCAAGCAGAGCGAGTGGGATTTTGGCAAGGCGCGCTCGAAACTTTTCGTTAGCGAGGCGCTCGGGTGCTACGTAAAGGAGCCTGATGCTATTTTTCTCAAGTTTTTGGTAGAGCTTGCTCGTTTCTTCTGCCGAAAGGGTGGAATCGAGTCGGGCCGCCGGGATTCCTTTGGCGACTAGTGAGTCAACCTGATCTTTCATCAGGGCGATGAGCGGAGAGACGACAAGAGTGAGCTCGTCGAATAGTAATGCGGGAAGTTGATAACAGAGCGATTTTCCTCCGCCGGTTGGAAATACGGCGAGGGTAGATCTATCTGATAAGATGGATGCGATGACCTCTTTTTGGCCATCGCGAAAAGAATCGTGGCCGAAATATTTTCTGAGGGCTTTATGATGAACGGACATAGTGAGGCAGACAAGAAAGGAGATATCGCAGAGGATAGGCGTTGTCGCGGTGAAAGATTCAGCAAGGTGGATCGATGTCGAATGGGGCGTTAAGAATTCTAGATTTTCATTCTTTTTGTTGGGATTGATTGCAGTTTCTTTTGCAAACGCTTTAGTATGGCCAAACAAAGAGTTGTGATAATGAGTGACCACGAAAAAAAACCGAAGACAACATCTGAAGATTTCGTGCCAGTTGCCCCTTCTGTTGAGTCGAAACTGAATGTTAAAGCGCTGGCATCTAGAGACTCAAGGGAGGTTTGGAAAACAGGCGACCGTCCTGTAACTTCCCTTTCAAAGCCACCGCTTCGTAAATATGTGGTGAGGAAGCCTGTTGGGAAAGTTGTTTATTTAGACCCTGCGAAGGCTTTCGGAAAGAAAGAGGAAGTGAGACTCATATTTTCCCCGAATGTAGCTACGCCGATTTCTGCCGAGTCATCGGAAGAGTCTGTTTTTCGTGGCGAGAAGATTTTTGAACCTAAGAAAAATATTGAAGTCACGCCACGGTATCCATCGGTCAGGCCGGTCGCTATGGATTGGAAAAAGGTTTATCCAGCAGCAGAATTTGATTTAGACGATATTGAACTGACTCTAAATGACGGAAGTGCCTTTAGGGTCGATATTGCTGACTTTAACGAATCGTTTGAGGGGAAAATAGATAAAGGTGAAAAGCCCATTATTCCTGACCCTGATAGGGTGGCAGAACTTGTTACAAAGAAGGTGAAGTCTGCCGACCAAATCGAAGTGCTTGGGCCCGAGCGGGCCAAGAATGAAGAACTATCTGTGCCAAAAGCTAAGTTGAGTAAATGGGCCTTTTGGAAGCGTCCCTCGAAGCGTGATCAACAGTTAGCGCGGATCTCGGAGGGCTATTTAGAGATGGTCGATCTCGTCCGCTCGATTCGCGGTCAATTGGATTCTCAAAGTGAAAATAACATGATCTTAAGGGAATCATTGGTTCATCTGCCGCAGGCGATCAAGGGGCTTGATCAGGGGATTGAGCAATTCAGTAAATCTCAACTTGCAGTGGGTAAAGCTTTGGGCGAAATCCACACCCAGTTGAAGTCCAACAATGAGAGAGACGGACGTCTGGCGGGTTCAATGGATGGATTCAACGATACATTGAAGGGTATGGACGAAACCAGTAACGAGACGATGAAGACCTTTAGCCTGGTTCAGGAGCGGATGAAAGATTCTGATATCCGGATTGAGAATTTTTTTCAAAATGTCCAGAATACCGAGGAAAAAGTCAGCGAAACGATGGTGCGACTTCAGCGCAATATGGCACTGATGCATTATGTTTTTCTAGGGTGCTTGATGCTAGTTATTGGCATCCTCGTCTTCACCGTAATAACGAGGAAAGAGCAATCCGCGCCTTCTCAGTCTATCGAGCTGATTGAACCCAAGCCAGGTTCAGAAAATAAGTGAATGAATCAGACTATCCTCCAGCGGCAATTGTAACGATCTCCAGCTGATCGCTGTCCTTGAGCTTCTGGGATTTAAACTCAGAAGGCGCGAGTGCCTTCTGGTTGAGTTCAACCACCACTGGTTTCTCAGCAAGACCTAGCTCTGCGAGGAGGGCTTGTAGATTGAGACCATCATTAAATTTTTGAGTCTCTCCGTTGATTGTGAGGGTCATGAAAGTGTAAGAATTGCGGGGTCCCAATCTTTCCAGACTGGGTCAAATCCCTGGGTTTTGAGAATGCGGGCGATTTCATCGACTGGTCGCTTATCATCGATTTCGAATTGTCCGGTCGCACGATCATGAGCTTGCTCATTTTCAAGTTCAACTCGATGTCCCTTGATCGTTAGATGCAGATCCTCGGTTCCGGCGCCAGTGTAGCCCCCGGGGTCTGTTTGAGAACCAGCCGAAATATGAGTAACGCCAAGAGGGAAGAGTGAGTCGCGAAGTTCTGCAGGTTCCCGGGTTGAAAGCACAATTCCAACTTGAGGAAAGCAAATGCGAAATGCAGTGAGTAATTGCACTAGGCTTCGTTCGTCTAGGGACAATTCTGGATTGGGGGTGTATTGATAATTCCCCGCATGGGGTCTCATGCGAGGGAAAGCGATAGTGAAGCTGGCTTTCCAACAATGACGGAGTAGATAATCGAGGTGAGTGGCCAGCGCGATTGCTTCGTAACGCCAGTTGGCAAGGCCGAAAAGAGCGCCTATTCCGATTCTGCGAAAGCCTCCAGCGTAAGCGCGCTCAGGGCAATCAAGCCTCCAATCAAATTTCTTTTTAGGGCCAGCGGTGTGGAGGACTTCGTAAGTTTCTTGGTGATAGGTTTCTTGATAAACGATCAGGCCTTCAGCCCCGTGATCGACCAATTCGCTGTATTGATGATCCTCCATCGGACCGACCTCTATTCCAATCGTTGGAATTAAGGCTCTCAGGGCATTGACACACTCTTGAAGATAGCCATCTGAAACAAATTTAGGGTGCTCGCCGGCCACGAGAAGAATGTTTCGAAAGCCTAAATCGTAAAGATATTTGGCCTCAGCCACAACCTGAGGAACAGTAAGAGTGGTGCGCAGGATAGGATTATTACGGGAAAATCCGCAATATTGGCAGTTATTTACACACTCGTTTGACAGGTAAAGAGGTGCAAAGAGACGCATCGTTTTTCCAAAATGGCGGCGAGTCAGGGTTTGGCTTTGACGTGCCATACTCTCGAGTTGTTGATCAGGGCAGGGGTCAAGTAATTTGCGAAATCTCCGCATGAGAGGAGTCGGGTCCTTCATGAGGGGTTTGAACTGGCTGGCGAAGCTCACGCTAGATTGGTCCTCTTTGCAGGGCTTTTTGTCAAAAGCTTTCCCAAAAATGGCATTGCCAGAGGTCCCTAAAGCTGGTGGACTCCGTTCAAGATTATGGCAAATGCAACCAACATCCTCACTCAGGGGCTCGAAATTAATGGATCAATCAAGTTTTCAAATGACATGATCGTTGATGGGAAAATCGATGGAGAGATCATCTCTGATAAAGGCAAAGTGACGATCGCTGAAAATGCCAGCATCAAGGGTGATGTTAAGGCTGGGGAAGTGAAACTTTACGGAAAGGTCGAAGGTACAATTACATCAGATCGTTGTGAGCTAAAGGAGAAGTCTTTGCTCAAGGGGGACATCAAAACTAAGACTCTTAGTATGGAGGAAGGTGCGACTCTTCAGGGGAAGACTTCGATTGGAAGCTAATTTTTGATTCTAACAAATTTCCAGACCGTCGCATTCACAAGATGCGGCGGTTTTTTGTTGGGACTCTTGAAAAGGAGCAACCACTCATCATTTTGTTTTTTTGTAGGAAATGTAAAAAAGGGTAACGAGTTTTCGTCCCGGGTTTGGTAATTGGCCTTTACAGGGGGCTCGCGAATTTCCCTTTTTCTTTTTAGTGCGATAGGACATCGTCTACGGAGTGAGAGCTTATTTTTACATCTTAATTGTCGGTGTTTTAGGTCAATTTTCGTTGGTAGGGAAGCCGATGGTAGTGGCGCATCGCGGTGCATCGGGAGAGGCTCCTGAAAATACAATTCCGGCATTCAATTTGGCATGGAAGCAAGGGGCCGACGCAATCGAAGGTGACTTTCATCTCACTAAAGATGGCCAAGTTGTCTGTATCCATGATGCAAATACCAAAAAAGTGGCAGGAAAAAACTTGGTGGTTAAGAATACGACTCTGGCAGAACTCAAAAAATTAGATGTAGGTATAAAAAAAGGGGCTGCGTTTGAGGGTACTTCAATCCCAACAATTGGAGAGGTCTTTGAGACGATTCCAGCGAAAAAAAAGATCTACATTGAGATTAAATGTGGACTTGAAATTATTTCACCGCTTTTGAGGGAGGTTTCTAAGTCCCGGCTTGAGAAAGAGCAGGTCGTTTTTATTTGTTTTGATGCCAAAATTATTGGGGAGGTGAAGAAGAAGGCTCCTCACTTTAAGGCCTACTGGCTTTCCAATGTGAAACAGAGCAAAGACGGTTCCTTCACGCCTTCATTGGAAGACTCTCTAACCACCTTACGCAAAGTGAAGGCAGATGGAATGAGTTCAAGTAGAGCTGGAATCAATGATGAATTTATTACCAAATTACAAGTGGCCGGATTTGAGCATCATGTTTGGACAGTGAACGAAATCAAGACTGCGCAGTGGTTCGCGAACCAGGGGACACAGTCGGTGACAACTGATTTTCCGGGGAGAATCAAAGGAGCCTTAAAGGGGAGGGCCCCTAACTAGGGGCTGAGTCGTTTAAGTTCCCAATCTTCGCCTGATCTAGAAAAGCAGAGGCGATCGTGCAAGCGCCCTTGTCGACCTTGCCAGAATTCGATGTAGTTCGGGTTCAAGTTGTAACCACCCCAGAATTCTGGACAGGGAACCTCCGTTCCCTTAGGGAATTTCATTTCAAGTTCGTTTTGCCGGTTGGCGATCGTTGCGCGGTCCACGATAGGCTCAGATTGACATTCGGAAACCCAAGCGCCGATTTGAGAATTGTAGGGGCGGATTTTAAAATAATCCTCAGATGTCTGCCGTGAGGTTTTTTCCACTTTTCCTCGAACGCAGATTTGGCGTTCTAATTCCTTCCAGAGGATCGTGATCGAGGCATTTGGATTCTCGGTGAGGTCCTGAGCCTTCTTTGAGCGGTAGTTCGTGAAAAATTGTAGATTGCCATCAATAATTCCTTTGAGAAGTAGAGTGCGAGAGGTCACCACACCATCCTTCCCGGCGGTGGCTACGGTCATGGCATTGGCATCTGGAATCTTTTGCTCATGGGCGACTTCAAGCCACTCTTCAAATTGCGTGAAAGGATCACCCTTGATGCTAGACCGGCTGATACCACCTTTCGTGTAGTCTTCGCGAAGGTTTGCAAGGTTCATGGGTTTTGGTCTTTTTGATCTTCTTCAACTTCGAGTGAAACATATTCATCACCTTGTTTTTGGAGACGGATGTTGTTGATTGAAAAAACAGCAAGAAGCCCAAGAAAGGCAAAAGTTAGCTCTAAGAAGACGGGAGTGAACATGAATCCGGTGATTTTGCGGAAGATTTCTCCTGAAAGACCGGGGAGACGTCCACCTAGACCGATTCCAAGAATTGTTGCCGAGACTAACAAGATTGGAATCATGCCAGTTAAAATAATTCGGGAGCGTTTGCTCATGCCAACAGTCTGACAGAAAAGCGAAGAGACGCAATCTTGGGAAATTCGATTGCCCGGAACAGTAGGGCTGTTAATGCTCGCCCCGTGAGGTTGTTTGACACTCTAACGCGCGAAGTCGTTCTCCTTAAGCCGGTGGATGGTAAAGTCTTCAGATTTTATTGCTGTGGCCCGACCGTATATGGCCCGGCCCATATCGGTAATTTTCGAACTTTCGTGATACAAGACGTGATGCGGAGGGTTCTTGAGCTAGGCGGTATGAAAACTAAGCATGTCCGTAATATAACGGACGTGGACGATAAGACGATCCGCGATTCGGTAAGCGCTGGCATGCAATTGGCTGATTTTACGGCGCAATGGCGTGACAGGTTTCACGCTGATTGCGAGGCTCTTAATTGTCTTAAGCCGCATATCGAACCAAGTGCGGTGGAACATATCCCAGAGCAGGTTGCGATGATCGAAGAGTTATTGGAAAAGGGTCACGCTTATGCGTCGGAGGATGGTTCGGTGTATTTCAAAATCACTTCATTTTCTGAATATGGAAAACTATCACGGCTCGATAAACGTGAGCTCGATTTGGGGAAAACCCAGAACGAACGCGCTAATTCTGATGAATACGAAAAAGATAATATCGCTGATTTTGTTCTCTGGAAAAATCGTCGTGACGAGGATGGTGATAACTATTGGGACAGTCCATGGGGCGAGGGGCGGCCTGGCTGGCACCTTGAGTGTTCGGCGATGATATTAAAATATCTGGGTAGGACCTTCGATCTTCATAGCGGTGGGGAGGACTTGGTTTTTCCGCACCACGAAAACGAGTTGGCACAATCTAAGTGTTCGTGTGGTGGGGAATTTGCTCGGCATTGGTTTCACTCCACCCATCTGCTGGTGAATGGTAAGAAAATGTCGAAGTCGAGTGGAACTCTCTACACCTTGAGCGATTTAGCTGATGAAGGTTGGTCGCCGATGGAAGTTCGTTATGTCTTAATTGGGGCGAATTATCGTAAGCAATTGAACTTTACGATGGAGTCTCTTCACGCTGCCCGAGAGGCTCTCGGAAGGTTAGCAAAAGCAGCAAAAGATCATGCTGTTCCAGGATACCGCGAACTATCAAAAGGGGGAGGCTTAGGTGTTTTTGCCGGTGCTTTCAAGCGATTGAACGAGGACTTAAATATGGCAGCAGCTCTGGGTGAGCTTTTTGCCAACCTTAAAAATACGAGATCTCTGGAAGATTGGCGCGGATTCTTTACGGTCCTTGCTTCTCTTGGTTTGACCTTGCCCGAACCCAAGGGAATTGTGATTCCGGAGAAGATCGCCAAGCTTGCCGAGTGTCGTTGGAAGGCGCGTCAGAACAAGGACTGGGCCGCTTCGGATCGTTATCGTGACGAGTTGGCTGAGAATGGCTGGAGCGTGAAGGACGGTCGCGAGGGTTACGAGGTCCTTCCGTTATGAAGGTCTGCGTAGCGTCACCTTATCCGCTCTCCGAGCTAAAGGGTAACTCGGTTACCACCGACCGAATTGTGGCGATGCTAAATGAAGGAGGGGTCGAGGCAAGAGGTTCGTATGGTAATGATGGTGAGCCCGCCGATATTCTGATCACTCTCCATGCCATTAAAGGTGCCCCAGCGGTTTTTGATTTCAAAAAGAAGACGCCGAATGGAAGAGTCATCATTTTGCTGACCGGCACCGATATTTATCAGGGGCTCGCGGAGGGGTCTCAAATTGGGGGAGACGCCTTGCAGGTGGCGGATCGGATTGTCGTGCCACAAGAAGCCGCGCTTCGAAAACTTCCCGAGAAAGTGCGAGGTAAGACGGTCGTGATCCGCCCAAGTCTCGATCCGATAGCTGTCAAAGCCACCTCGAGCCAATCGCCGTTTGTGATCTCAGTAGTGGGACATCTGCGACCCGTAAAACGACCATTTTTGACGATTGAAACTCTAGCTCAGCACCCGGAGTGGTCTGACCTTGAAGTTTGGCAAATTGGACAGGCTTTAGATGCAGAGATGCGCAAAACGGCGGAGTTTTGGATGGAAGAGGATAAAAGGTATCGGTGGTGTGGGGGATTGCCAAGAGAGGAGTCCTTGGCCCTGTGTGCCAAAAGTTCACTGACCATAAATAGTTCGATTTTGGAAGGAGGAGCAAATGCGGTTTTGGAGGCGATGACGATGGGTGTTCCGGTTCTGGCAAGTAGGATCGAGGGAAACGTAGGGCTTATGGGTGATGATTATCCGGGCTATTTTGAGGAAGGGGGAATGGCTAAAGCGCTCGAAGCTATCATGCACCAGCGGGTAGATCTTGATGAGTGGAGCCTTTTGTTAGCCGATCGGCTTCCGTTATTCTCTCGGGTGAGAGAATCAGAGTCATGGCTTGAATTGTTAATAGAACTAAAGTAAATTGGGGGATCCAATGAACACTCGAAAAGATGATATTGCCGGAATTGGTAGCCAATTTGCAATCGATGGGACCTTCATCGATGGTGAGGAGGTTCAAAGTGGTCATATCAACACGACCTATCTAGCCGCTTATCGGAATGAGGAAGGGGGAACTCGTCGATATATTTTTCAGCGAATTAACGAAAATGTTTTTCCAGAACCTCTAGTGGTGATGAAGAACATTGAGCGGGTAACGAATCATATCAATCGTAAGGTATTTCGCAGAAAGCGGGATTTTGGTGGCCAGACTCTCAATCTTTACCCCGGAAGAGATGGGAAAAACTGTGTTTCTGGTGTTTTCGGAGGGATCTGGCGTTGTTATAATTTTATTGAGGGTTGTAGGACTTACGACGTGGTGGAAAACACCCGCCAAGCCTATCAGGCGGCCAAGGCATTTGGGGCATTTCAGGATCTCGTAAGTGATCTTCCGATTGAAAAAGTGGAGGTTACCATTCCGGGATTTCACAATACCCCGGAACGATACTCTCGGCTGATTACAGCGATAAAAAATGATCCCTGCGATCGCGTTAAGGAAGTTCAGCGAGAGATCGACTTTATTACCTCAAGAGAGTCGATTACCGGAGTGCTTTTGGATCACCTTGCAGCTGGACGTTTAATCGAGAGGGTAACGCACAATGACACAAAGCTTAATAATGTCATGATCGATGAGCAGACTGATGAAGCGGTTTGTGTGATTGATTTGGATACGGTGATGCCGGGACTCGCTTTATACGATTTCGGGGATTTGATTCGGGGAGCGACGAGCCCTGTCGCCGAGGATGAGCCCGATGCGTCCAAAGTTAAAATGCGTCTCCCTATGTTCGAAGCAATTGTTGAAGGCTATCTCGAAACCGCCGCGAATTTTCTTACTCCGTTGGAGATTGACCTGCTTCCTTTTTCGGCAAAATTAATCTCGCTAGAGACAGGGATTCGTTTTTTAACCGACCATTTGGAAGGGGATAAATACTTCAGGGTTCATCGTGATAATCATAATTTGGATCGATGCCGAACTCAGCTCGCTTTGGTGAAATCAATCGAGGATCAGGAAGGGGAAATGCTAAACTTCGTTAAGAAGTGGCACCGTTCGTGAATTGAGTCTTGGGTTTTTTACTCTAGGCGCTTAGCTCTTGGGCATGGTTAGCGTTAGCGATTTGAGCAGCGAACAAGTTGAGATGGTTATAGGATGGGTTGCTGAGGGTGCTCAGATGGCAGATGTTCAAAGACGGTTGAAGGATGACTTTGGCTTCAACGTATCTTACATGGACACGCGATTCCTTTCTCTAGACCTAGAATTAAATTTCCAAGTGAATGAGGAGGAAGCTAAGGCTGAAGAAGTTATTGAAGCTCCACAGGTTCAGGAGGAACCAGATCTTGAAGGAACAAAACCAGATGGTGGAAGCGTCTCAGCTAGCCTTGATCAAGTTGCACGCCCTGGCTCAATGGTAAGTGGCACGGTCACCTTTAGTGACGGAATGAAGGGCTTATGGCTCATCGATGAAATGGGCCGCCCTTCGATCGATCCCGACCAACCAGGATATCAGCCTTCGGAAGCAGATTTGGTAAGCTTCCAAGAGGAGTTGAAGGGTCTCCTAGATGGACAGATGTAGAAAGATTTCCTAGCTTAGAGATTTCCGTAGTTTTGGCGGAGCGATTGCGTTCTTTTTGGTGAGAGCCTTTTGCATCTTTTTGAGTGCGACATTTTGAATCTGTCGGATTCGTTCCCGACTGACTCCGAAGTTCCTTCCGATTTCTTCAAGGGTCAGGATTCTTTTGCCGTTTAGCCCAAACCGAGAGCCAATAATTTCAGTCTCCCTTTCGTTAAGGGTTTCAAGAACGAGGTCAAGCTCATCAAGTCCATTTTTTTGGCTAAGTGCTTCAAGCGGGTCGATAGCATGATCGTCAGCTATTACCTCCCCGAAGCTCGCGATACTGTCATCATGCGTGGACTCATCCATTGAGCGGTTTTGTTTGGATGCCTGAAGGAGCAAAGCGAGTTTTTCGCGCGGAATACCTAGTTCTTCCGAGAGCTCATAATCGGTTGGTTCTCGACCAAGATCTTCGGCCATGAGGGCTGAAATTCGGCGGACTCGTGCTAGCTTGTCGACAAGATGTATTGGAAGACGAACGGTCTTTCCTTGGTTGGCGAGTGCTCGCTTTATCGATTGTTTAATCCACCAAGCTGCATAGGTGCTGAGTTTCCCCCCTTTTTTAGGGTCAAATTTTTCGACGGCGCGAATTAGCCCAATATTACCCTCAGAAATAAGGTCAACGAGCGGGACACCGTAATTGCTGTAGTCTTTGGCAATCTTTACAACGAGACGAAGGTTAGATTCAATCATGCGAGCCCGCGCTCGTTCGTCGCCCTTCGCAATTCGGGTAGCAAGTTCGATCTCCTCCATGGGTGTTAGAAGCTTGGTCTTTGCGATTTCCCGCATGTAGACTGTGATGCTGCTGTTGGTGTCTGAGGGTGTCATGATTGAAGCAAAGGATGCTAGAAGTATGCCAACTTGCGGAGATGTAATAATGGATACCTACTATTAAAGGAATATTGAGGTTTCTTTGTAATTTGATGCTTTCTCCAAGTGAAATCGGGGTTTGGGCGGGGATTTTTTACTCTTTATAGACCTCAATCTAAGGTCGGGCGCGACAAAATGGCACGCTTGGATCACTGGGTTGGTGACAGAATAGCGCGCCCAAACTGGGCAAGTAACCAGGGTGGTAGGCTT
>ENA-ORDA01000141-ORDA01000141.1-marine-metagenome-genome-assembly--contig:-NODE-141-length-72343-cov-5.705463_pt1 | contig 72343 bp, 63 predicted proteins | sample MGYA00237778_ERZ508506 | MGnify/ENA primary metagenome ERZ508506 (study PRJEB26177, sample SAMN06267891) | marine metagenome | isolation source: Monterey Bay, California, USA | place: Pacific...
CATCTACTGTCAATTCACCGCTAAGAAGCAGCTCGCGGCTACCCGGCAGCACAATGGGCGGAGCATCATGAAACATAACCTCGACGAGCGCTCCCTCACCCGTGACTAAAACTTCGCCCTCAAAAACGTCGTCACCAAGTTTGAGCGTGCGTGTACTACCGTCTTCCGCTCGCGCTAAGACCGCACCGGTGAGTTTTGAGATTGTGCCAATAAATTGCGCCATGAGAGCTGCCTTCACACTTAACTTAATCCATCCAGCGCTTATCATTAGCGATAGCCAACGCTTACACCATGGACAAAAGGGAAAGACCGCGAGGTTTTTTTGAGGCTTTTATTACTGTTTCAGGGGGGGACAACCGGCAAAAAGACAATAAAGTGAGTACTAACAATAACTAAAGAGGCCTTAAAGACATCGCTGCCGAGGCCCTTTTAGCGTGGAACCTGTGTGCTGCAGCAGCGCCCACCCACCATAAACCCGCATTAGTGCAGGGGTAATCGGTTAACAATAAGGGCCAACTGTACCCGATCTCTAACATGAAGCTTTTCAAAGGTCGTCGTCAGATGAGCTTTGACCGTGCGCTCACCTAATCCAAGCTGCGACGCAATTTCTTTATTGTTTAAGCCTTTGCCAACGGCCATAGCAACTTGGTACTCACGCTCGGTAAGTTGGTCAAATCCGTCTGGCACCTCCGAGTGTTGCACAGTAGCCACTGATAAAGCCGCTGAAGCGAGTCTCTGGACCAGAGCCGGTGGAACCCAGTATCCTCCTGCGCACACGGCTTGAGCCACTTCAACCAGCTGCTCGGGCACCGATTCGACATGGCAGTAACCTCTTGCCCCCGCCGCTAAAACGCTAAAGGCTTCTGATTCGCTAGGACTTGCGCTAAGCACGACGAGCTGCGCCTGCTCTTTCGCTAAGTCACCCACAGCTTTTAGCAGTGCAGCGGGGCTTAGGCTCAGGCTATCTAACCAACAAAAATCTGCGCGATCATGCACCTGTACCCTATAAGCCTTGGCAGAGCTGAACAGTGCCAAGTCAGGGAATGCTCGATACCACCGTTGAGATGGCATTGTGCTAGCGCTAATAAACACGTGTTTCAACGCTCGGACAACGACCTTTGTTGCGCCCTCAGGACTGGTTTCATCAGATAGGCCATGATGGTCTTCTTCCCCGTCAGAATATCGACTTCCACTGTCATGCCAGGAATGATGGGTTGGTCCTTACCAAACGCAACGGTGGTTGTGCGGACAGAAACTTCATAAAAAGCGTTGCCTTCCTCATCCAAGACCGTGTCAGCACCGATTTGCTCAACCTTGCCTTCCAAACCACCATAAACGACGAAGTCATACGCCGTCACTTTCACATTGGCGACCTGCCCTGGTGCCATAAAAGCAATATCCTGAGGTCGCACGCGAACTTCAACCAAAAGCGAATCATCGGCCGGTATCAACTCAACAATATCGCGTCCCGGCAGCACAATGCCTCCAACTGTGTTGTAAAGGAGCTGCTTAATAGTGCCCGTAACGGGAGACAATAAATTGGTCTGCCGCACCCTGTCTGAAAGCCCCGCGCCAGCTTCTGTTAACGCGTTTATGCGGTTCACAGTGTCAGCCAGCTGCTCACGAACACCGTTTGAAAACTCCAAGTCTACTCCGGCGAGCTTCCCTTCTGCCTCTGATATGGATGCACTGATTCGAGAAAGCTGAGCTCGGGTTTGCTTCAATTCGCCTTCAGCTTTATTGACCTCACGCTGCAGTCGCAGCACCTCCACTGGAGAGACAGCACCGGATTCGATCATAGGGGTTGTTCTGGAAAGCTCCTCTGTAGCTAACTCCAACTCCCGGCCTAGCTGCCCCCGACGGACTCCTAGCTCGCGCAGTTCCTCGCGGCGTTGCTTGAGTTGTTGTCTAGCAATACCTTTCTGAACTTCCAATTCTTCGAGCCTGCTGTCATACAGCTGCTGTTCTTGATATACGATATCGGCGGTTTCAGTAAGCATCACCTGTGAGGGCTCAAAAGGTTGACCATCTACCATTGCTCGCAAACGCGCAGCCCTAACAATTAGACCCGATCGTTCCGCCATATTTTCCCCAAGGTTTGACTGAGATCGAGTCTGATCTAGCTTGAGTAGCAGTTCTCCTTGTTGTACTAGATCACCCTCTCGCACCAAGATTTCAGTAATAACCCCGCCATCCTGAGACCCTAAAATCTGAACCTGCCGACTGGGTATGACCTTGCCTTGACCGCGAGTCACAATATCGACTTCCGCAAAAGTTGCCCAAACAATCATCACCACAACCGATAGCGCAATGGCGTAGAGTAAACGCCGAGTCTTGAGCGGCTCTTGATCCAGTATTGCCTCCTCAGCCATTAACTCCCAAACCGTTTCATGATTGGACTTGGAATTTTTTAGTGGATTGTCAGCTAAACCCGCCACAGGATTATCAACCGATATTCGACCTGCGTAGTGCAAATGAGTCGGCAAAGGCTCCCAATCGTTCAAACTAATAACTTCGATGTGGGCTAGATCAGCCTCCCTTCGCAGTTGAAAAAAATCTCCTCCGGCCAAAAATACACTCGCCACTTCAGAGTGAATAATCGATCGGTCAATATCTTGCGCGATCCATTGCACCTCGCAAAAATGCGCCGATCCAGCTGCCTCGGATTCGTACTGGCAACGTGATTCGATGCGGGCAACAGAAATCGGTTCATCAGGATCACGACTCGCGACAATGACGGTATCTTCAACCGACAGCCAATGGGTAAAAGCCCAGGCTACCTGAACCTCAGAGGCAAGTGCCTGATCATCGTAATTCGGAAATACCCCTTCGAGGGTACTACGCATAATCTCAGGGTCGTCGAGATTACATAAATTGACTGTACTGTTGGGGATAGGCAAGTACAGTCTGGTGCCGCGGTCCGTGGGCACCACGTCTTGCTCATTCTCTTGGGGCCGAAGAATCCAAATAGCCATTATTGTGCTCGCCCTATCTTGCCCTGCTTTAATGCAGTCAAAACACCGTCTTTTGCCCCATCTGCGACAATCCTTCCGCCGTCAACCACGATAATTCTATCAACCAGCTCCAACAGTGAATTTCTATGTGTCACGAGTAATAGCGTTCTACCCGGTAAATAGGCTGTGAGTTCTTCTTTTATAGTGCCCTCGGTAGAGTTATCCATTGAGCTGGTGGGTTCATCAAACAACAATATCCCCGGCGTGTGCACTAAGCTGCGCGCAAGCGCTATACAGCGACGCTGACCTCCCGAAACAGAGTCACCCCGCTCGCTGATCGGCATATCAAAACCACGCGGGTGTCGATTCACAAAATCTATAAGTGCAGAGCGCTCAGCCGCTCGCACTAGCGCATCGTCTTCGACACCCCGATGTGCCAACGTCATGTTTTCTCGCAAAGTCCCATGAAATAGTGTGACGTCCTGAGGCACATAGCCAACAGCCTTTCGGTACTCACCCGGATCTAGCTGTCGCAAATCAATGCCGTCGATAAGTACAGCGCCCTCAGTCGGCTCATAAAGCCCCATAGCGAGTTTTGTTAGCGTGGACTTTCCCGACCCCACTCTTCCCACTATCGCAACATGCTCCCCCGCCTTAATACTGAAAGAGATGCCCGACAAAGAAGCCGCGTCACTTCCAGGATATGCAAAAGACACATTTTTAAAGGTGACATCACCTCGAAAATTATCTCGAGAGACAAAAGCACCGCCTTCGCGTCGCTCAGTCGGTGTTTCAAATAAACCGTTGAGTGTTTTTAAAGACATCCGGGCATTGTGTGCTTGAGTGATAAGACCAGCAACCTGCCCAAAAGGCTGCATTGACCTACGGGAGAGCATCGACCCGGCGATTAGCCCGCCCATTGTCAACTGGCCCTCGGAAATTAGGAATACACCAACGATGATCACCCCTACTGTCACAAGCTGCTGCGCGAACATTGTGAAATGCGTGACCGACAGTGTCGCCAATCGGAGATCTACCCCGACACCTGCGAGAAATCGTGTTGTATCTTCCCACTTGCGCTGCATCACCGACTCAGCGCCCAAAGCCTTCAAAGTGTCTAAGCCAGTCAAAGATTCTATGAGTGTGGCATTACGCTGCGCACCAGCCTGATACGTGGTTTCCGTCAGCCGCTGCAACTTTTTGCTTGAGACGAGGGCGTACGCCAATATCGCCAGTATTCCCAGTAAAACCGGTATAAGTAGCGGCCAGCCTATCCACGCGATAACGGCTAGAAATAGTATCGAAAACGGCAGGTCGATAACCGTCGTAATCGTTGTCGACGTAATAAAATCTCTAAGTGTTTCAAAAGACCTTAGGTTTACTGCGAAGGAGCCCACCGAAGCCGGTCGATGCTCCAAGCGCATTCCCAGGGTACGCTCCATAATTTTGGCAGATAAGTCGACATCAACTCTCCGACTGGCGAGATCGAGAAAATGACCTCGCATCGACTTGAGCACCATATCTGCAACCAGAACCAGAACAACACCGGTCGAAAGCACCCATAACGTATCGAACGCCGTATTTGGAACGACTCGGTCGTAAACATTCATCATGAAAATCGGAACGGCTAAGGCAAACACGTTGATAAAAAACGCCGCTACTAACACGTCCTTATAAACAGGCATGTTTGCTCGGATTGCAGACCAAAACCAGTGCCCCTCGCGCTTCAGGTCACTGGAATCTACTCTGCTATCGAAATGGAATTTAGGGCGTGCCAGCAAGGCAAAGCCCGTGAACTTGGCTTCCAATTCGTCTAGAGCCTCTTCAACAGGTGCGTTCACCAGCCTAGGGTAGATAACATCAACACCACCCGCTTTATTTTGGCCCAAATAAACGCAAGCGTCGCCGTTTTCCAAAAGCAGGATGGCGGGACAAACACTAGTAGGAATATTGCTAAGTGAAAGCTTTTTCAGCCGGCTGTGTAACCCGACCCTGCGGGCGGCTCGCTGTAGCAAACTTGCATTTATGCCCCCCTCTGCGATAGGAAGGCCAGCTCGTAAGGATTCAGGAGTAGCCGCGAGTCCATGGTGTCTAGCCACGATGACCAGACATGCCAGTAGCACATCGTCTTCGGCAATTCCCATGAAACCCCCACTCAGCTTGGCAACAACTAAAAATGATCAATTGCGACAGGGTATGTCACTACATCTCCAAGATGCAACGCGCTAATAAACGCCAAGCGGGTGTGTTCAAGTTTTGGCTTGCTCTTTAGTGGGGCGGTTATAAACGTGAGCGTTCGGTTAAACGAGCGTGGGAAAAGAACAAAACAGCCGTCAGCAAGACAACTGCCCCCCCCTGATGTGCTGCCGCTACAGGCACTGCCACATAGGTCAACAACGTGGAGATACCAAGGGTTACCTGGCAAACGAGCGCAACAGCCATGGCACCTGCCCCCCATTTAACCCTCAGATCAGTGCTTGCACGGAGATTAACGAGCGCTATAGCGGCAACAAGCAGTGCAAGAGCGTAAGCAAACATTCGATGGTTGAACTGGATCGTCGTAACCTGCTCAAAGGCCGACACCCAACCCTCAGCGTAAATCGACGGTGGGATAAAATGGTCACCCATCAGCGGCCAGGTGGGATAGCTTATCCCAGCGTCCGTACCCGCAACGAAGCCCCCGCTCAGTATCATGAGGTAGACCAAGGCGACAAGACCCATGATTCTCATGGGCGGGTTATTAGGTAAGCGGCGGTGTGGCGAAGTAATTTGGATAACCAACCACACCATATAACCGTAAACGAGCACCGCAAGGCCTAGATGTGCGGTCAATCGATACTGTGAAACATCTGGCCGGTCTACCAGCCCACTCTTCACCATGTACCACCCAAGTAAACCCTGACAGCCCCCGAGTACAAATAACACTAGCAGCTTCGGCACTAGCGGCCGCCGCACCATCCCTCTGGCCATGAAAAACACCATGGGAAAAAAGTACAATAGCCCTATTAAGCGGCCGAGCACGCGATGCAAATATTCATAGAGAAAAATAACCTTAAAACCCGCCAAATCCATCCCATAATTAATTTTTTGGAACTCGGGATATTGCTGATATTTCGCGAAAGCCACTTCCCAATCAGCCGCACTTAATGGCGGGATCGCGCCCATAATTGGCTGCCACTCCACCATCGACAGACCTGAGTCGGTCAAGCGTGTGACGCCGCCCAAGAGGATCATTCCAAAAATAACGACGGCGCAGACAGTTAACCAGCGAGCGATCCACCGATCGTTGTTATCAGTAACATGTGGGTACACGACTTACTCCTTATCAAGCTCCCCATTTTAACCGATTCGGAGACTGGAATGGGATGGCGTACACTGCCCGCCCCTAAATCTGGAACACGACTATGCCCCTGTTGCGCTTAGACGAGGTTGAACTTCACTTTGGCACCCATGTCATCCTTGATCGAGTAAGCATGAACTTGGATTCAGGCCAACGAGTTGGCCTGCTGGGTCGTAACGGTGCAGGCAAAACGACGCTGTTTAAAATTTTAGCGGGAGAGCTAAATCCCGATGCTGGAGAACGATGGCTAAAACCAGGGGCGCGACTAGCGCGCCTTGAGCAGGAATTACCGGACGGAGAAGACGTAACCGTTTACGACGTTGTTGCCGGAGGCCTAGAAGCCGCTGGTCGACTCTTGGCCCGCTACCACCAAATCATTGCGTCTGGATCAGAAGCCGATATGGATGAATTGGCCAACATTCAACAAGCTTTGGAGGCCGAGGACGGTTGGCAGCTGCAGCAACGTGTTGAAACGGTCATTTCGCAGCTAGGCTTACCCACAGACACGTCGATGGCCGCACTTTCTGGCGGTTGGCGTCGCAGGGTTTCGCTGGCAAGAGCGCTGGTTACCCAGCCTGACATACTGTTACTCGACGAGCCAACGAACCACCTCGACATACCCACTATCGAGTGGCTGGAGGGCCACCTCAAAAGCTTTAGAGGGGCACTGGTCGTGATCAGTCATGATCGGCGTTTTTTGCAAAATTGCGTCACTAGCATGGCCGAGCTAGAGCGCGGTCATATGTCTCTGTGGCAGGGGGATTACCGGGGATTTCTACAATTCAGAGAGCAAGAACTCGCCTCCGAAGCTAGAGCCAACGCTCTATTTGATAAAAAACTGGCCGAGGAAGAAGTGTGGATTCGCCAAGGCATCAAGGCGCGGCGCACGCGTAACGAGGGGCGAGTGCGCGCGCTAGAAGCGCTGCGCGAGGAGCGCTCCCAGCGGAGAGAGCGGCAAGGAACCGCAAACTTTAGTGTAGAAGACGCTCGAGCCTCAGGGAAGCTGGTGACCGAGCTAAAGGACGTGAGTTTTTCATGGGCCTCTAGGCCCATCGTTGATCGATTTTCAACCATCATTCAACGTGGCGACCGCGTTGGTATCGTAGGGCGTAACGGTATTGGTAAAACAACGCTCGTGAAACTCCTGCTTGGCGAGCTCCAGCCTGAAAGCGGCGAGGTTCAAGTCGGCACACGGCTTGAGGTGGCCTACTCTGATCAGCTGAGGGGCCAGCTCGATCCCGAGGCAAACTTAATCGATAACATTTGCGGTGGGCAGGAGTTCATTGAGATCAATGGTCGAAGGCGACACGCCATCAGCTATCTTGGTGATTTCCTCTTTACGCCCGAGCGGGTGCGAACTCCGGTAAAGGCCCTGTCAGGAGGCGAGCGTAATCGAGCTATTCTCGCGCGGCTGTTTACGCGTCCTGCGAACCTACTCGTACTTGACGAACCCACAAATGATTTAGATATAGAAACCCTCGAACTGCTGGAAGAAATTTTGGCCGATTTTAAGGGAACGCTTTTATTAGTCAGTCACGATCGCGATTTTATGGATAGTGTTGTCACCAGCTTACTTGTTATGGGGGAAGATGGCTCAATCGAAGAACAAGCAGGAGGTTATAGCGATTGGGAATCAAGGGGGGGCCGCCTAGTGGCGGAAGCAGCCGATGGAAGCCCGACAACAACCTCTAAGAAAATTGCCATGGTTGATGATGCGGTGACTGAGGCCAAAGCCAAGCCCAGAAGAAAGCTCAGTTACAAAGAGCAGCGTGAGTTAGACGGCCTCCCTGCCCACATAGAGGGCTTAGAGGAGCAGCAGGCTCTGCTAGAGCTGGAGATTGCATCGCCTGACTTTTATCAGCAGCCAGCGGACATTGTTCGCAAGCAGTTAGATAATCTTGAAAAACTCAACAGTGATCTCGAGAGTGCCATTGAACGCTGGTCAGCGTTGGAGCAATAAAGGCTTCTTAAAGTACCGAAGCCACCGCCGCGACCACACGATCCATGTTTTGAGCGTTCAAACTGGCGATGTTAATTCGTGATGAGTTCAACATGTAAAGGCCCCGCTCGGATCTAACGCTACGAGCTTGATCCTCAGTTAAGCCCAAGAAAGAAAACATCCCTTTTTCTTTTGCGATGAAACCAAAATCTCGGCCCGTCGCCTCCTCGAGCCGACGTTGAAACTCAGAACGCAGGCCGTTGATGCGAGCACACATTGCGGTCAACTCAGCCTCCCAATCAGCGCGCAAGATAGGGTCGCCCAAAACGCGTCCCGCCAGGAGCGCCCCATGGGCTGGGGGCATTGAGTAAATGCGCCTGGCGGCGGCTTTGGCTTGACTCACCGTTGCCTCTGCGGTTCGGGAATCGGGGCCCACAAAAATCGCCAACCCCGTGCGCTCACGATAAAGACCCATGTTTTTAGACAGTGAAGCTGCAATAACCACCTCAGGAACCTGCTCAATAAGGGTTCTCAGCCCATAAACATCCGTCTCAAGACCTTCCCCAAATCCTTGATAGGCTAGATCGACCATCGGCGTGAAACCCTGCTTCGCTGCCATGCTGGCAATTTCGCGCCATTGCTCCGGCGTCAAATCAGCGCCACTTGGGTTGTGACAACAACCGTGAAGCAAAACAATGTCGTCCGATCCTGCAGCAGCCAAATCTTCTGCCATGGCAGAAAAATCCACGCCATGAGTCTCTGGATCGTAGTATCGATATTGGCTCAGCTCCAGCCCAGCACTCGTAATCAACGGAATGTGCACCGGCCACGTTGGATCGCTCACCCAAACTTTACCCTGAGTGCCCGAGGCCTTGAGCACTTCCGCTCCCAGGCGAACGGCGCCACAACCACCAGGAGCCTGAACCGCGCCGACGCATCCAGCTCGGGCGGCCAGAGCATCGGCCCCGACAACAAGCTCGACCAGGCCCTTTATAAAATTGGGGTCGCCCTGGGGCGGTATATAAGACTTGGTCTGCTCCTCATCTACAAGTTGATGTTGAGCCAATCGAACAGCATTAAACACGGGGCAATTGCCTGACTCGTCCATATAGATGCCAATCGTCAGATCGACCTTATCGGGATTCGGGTCAGCTCGGCATTCAGCCGCCAGGCCAAGAATGGAATCTGGAGGCAATATGGGTAATTCTTCAAACATGATTATTTCCAGAGGTCCATTGGCAAGCGATCCCGAATTATGGATCAGCAGTAACCTCGCTGCCAACTACTGACGATGATAGGTTGGTATTTTATGACTACATAAAATGAAAGCTGCACTAGCTTAGCACGCACTTCATGGCACTTTTTGAAATGAGGGGCCTAAAATAACGCGCGCATTTTTTGTTTTCCCGCTCTGACATATTTATAACCATCCACGGGGCTGTGTGAGCATACCCACAACAGCTTCATCGTGGCGGGCCGCTCTAGACTCAGTTTAAAAATAGCAACCACAGCGTATTTAAAATCGTAAAATACAAGCAAGTACCAAGATTGTCTCTTTTCTTAAGGATGCACGGATGGATGGAATCGTAGCGGCAGACCTAATGGCCCTGCAGGAGCGCTGGACAGGCACTCTGCTGGAGCCATGGCTAACACAACTGCCAAGCCAGCTCGCCCAGGGCTTCTCAAGCGCACGGTACGGTGACATTCCACGTTGGCATGAAGCTTTATTGTCACTCCCAAAAATTTGCGCCGACACCGTCAATCTTTGCAATGACCGAGTAGGTTGCACAGGATCCATCACTGAAGGCGAGCGCACACAGCTCACAACAGCCTTGCAAGGTTTGCATCCTTGGCGCAAAGGACCCTTTCAACTTTTTGATCTACACCTTGATACTGAATGGCGGTCCGACTGGAAGTGGCACCGCCTTGAAGGTGCCCTACATGACCTATCTCAACGCCGAGTTTTAGATGTCGGTTGTGGTAGCGGATACCACAGCTGGAGGATGCTAGGAGCTGGCGCAAAGGAGGTTATCGGCATCGACCCCAGTCCATTATTTAACTTACAATTTAGGGCAATACAGCATTACTTACGCCAGCCAAACATTAATGTACTGCCCATCACGCTTGAGCAACTCCCTTCAAAACTTCGCGCCTTCGATACAGTGTTTTCAATGGGGGTTTTGTATCACCGTCGATCGCCGCTAGACCATCTCATCGAGCTCCGTGATGCGCTACGAAGTGACGGGCAGTTGATATTAGAAACGCTGGTCGTTGAAGGTGGCCCCAACACCGTTTTTATCCCCCCTAATCGTTACGCCAGAATGGGAAACGTTTGGTGTCTACCCAGCCCCGTGACACTTCGCGGGTGGCTTGAAAAAGTTGGGTTTAAAAATGCTCAGATAGTTGATATCAGCACCACATCTACGCAGGAACAGCGCACCACGCCGTGGATGACCTTCCACTCACTGGAGCAATTTCTAGACAGCGAAAATGTAACCCTCACTGCAGAGGGCCACGCTGCGCCCATCCGAGCAATTCTTACCGCGGTCGCACCTTGAGAGAATTTTCTTAATGGAGAGGCCGCTTAGCTGCCGCTCCACCAAATACGATTTCAAAAACCTCATCAAAACTTCGCACAAAGTGCGCGGTCATGTCCGCCGTTAAATAATCAGGCAGCTCTTCATAGTCCCCGCGATTAGCGAAGGGCAATAGCACCTCGGTTATTTGAGCCCTGCGAGCAGCAACAACCTTTTCTCGAATACCCCCTACCGGTAACACTCGCCCAGTTAGGGTTAGTTCGCCCGTCATCGCCAACGGGCGTTTTATACGCTGGCCTCGAGCAAGGGATAGTAGTGCTGTCGCCATTGTTATGCCGGCACTGGGGCCATCTTTTGGCGTCGCCCCTTCGGGCACATGCAAATGAACCAGTGATGTGTCAAAAAAATCTTCGCGGCAACCAAAATTATTTAATTGGGCTATGACATAACTGTAAGCTATCTCTGCACTTTCCTTCATCACCTCACCCAGCTGCCCTGTGAGCTTGAAACCACGATTCAAAGTATGAACTCTGCTAGATTCAATAGGTAGGGTTACACCGCCTTGGGCTGTCCAAGCAAGCCCGGTTACCACCCCTTTTCCGCGCAGAGGTCGCTCACTGCGATGGCGAGGTTGCCCCAATAATTCTGCAATATCTTTTTTGCCCAGCCGAACACGAGATGCTTCACTGTCAACAATCTGGACAATAGATTTTCTCATCAGCGTCGCCAACTGCTTTTCTAGCTGTCGCACGCCTGCTTCCCTACAGTAGCCATCAATTACCAGACGCAGTGCAGCGTCATTAATCCTTACCTGTGACGGCTTAGCCCCGTGCCGTTTAAGTAACTTTGGCCACAGATGATTACGCGCAATCGTCAGCTTTTCTTCAGCGACATAACCTGAAAGGCGAATTGTCTCCATGCGATCTAGAAGCGCCGGCGGGATCGTATCGAGTTGGTTGGCAGTGGCAATAAAGAGAACCCGAGAAAGATCGACGCGCAAATCGAGATAATGATCCAGAAACTCGTTGTTTTGCTCGGGGTCCAACACTTCCAAAAGTGCAGAGGCAGGATCACCTTGGTAAGAGCGACCCACTTTGTCGATCTCATCCAGCATAATCACTGGATTAGCAACGTCGACATCTTTCAGGGCCTGCACCAACTTGCCCGGCATTGCACCAATATAGGTGCGCCGGTGCCCTTTTATTTCCGCCTCGTCTCGCATACCGCCTAAACTGAATCGGAAAAATTTTCTGCCTAAGGCATCAGCGACAGATTTACCAATACTGGTTTTACCTACGCCCGGTGGGCCCACAAGCAATAATATGGAGCCGTCAATCGTGCCTTTAAAATTACCCACTGCTAAAAATTCTACGATGCGCTCTTTTACGTCCTCAAGCCCGTCATGATGGCGGTCGAGCTCGTCTCGAGCATGTCCAAGGCTTAGGTCATCCTCTGAAAACACGCCCCAGGGAACGGCGCTAACCCAGTCGAGGTAATTACGTGTCACCGCATATTCGGGTGACCCTGACTCAAGCACCTTCAACTTGTCTAATTCCTCTGAAAAGCGCGTGGCAACATGCTCTGGAGGATTACGCGTCAACATTCGCTCGGCAAATTTTTCGGCGTCTGACGTCCTATCGTCTTTGGAGATTCCCAGCTCACGCTGGATAACCTTCATCTGCTCCTTAAGAAAAAACTCTCGCTGGCTATCAGAGGCCTTATCGTTCACCTCTCGACTGATTTCCCCTTGAAGCTCAGCAACCTCTTTCTCACGGCGCAGCAATTCCAGTACTTTAGTCATACGTGCTGTCAGAGGTAGGGTTTGCAGAATACCCTGCAGCTGATCCCCCGATGCGGTCGTCATAGCCGCAGCAAAGTCTGCCAGCAGGCTGGGCTGGTTTGGATTGAAATTGCCGAGATATTGCTTGAGCTCTTGAGAGTAGAGCGGATTGAGTGGCAGCAGCTCTTTGATCGCCGCAATAATCGCCATTGCGTATGCCTTCACCTCGTCGCTGTCACGGTCACCTTTTGAGCGCGGATACTCAACCTGCGCGATGAAGGGGCCATCCTCGCGCAACCATCGAACAATTCGAAACCGCTTTATGCCCTGTGCAAGGAATTGTCCTGGGTTGTCCGACTGGCCAGCAGGTCTGTGCAGTCTCACGACGCAGCCCATGTCGGGAAAATCGCTGGTCATTACGTCGACAGGATTTACATCGCCGACAAAAGCCAATCCCAGCAATCCCTTACCCTGCTCTGATATGGCGGCCAGTGTTTTTTGCCACTGATCAGGATTGAGACCAATGGGCTGAACTTGGCCTGGAAAAAAAGGACGCCCGGGTAATGGCAGTAGTACCAGCGTTTCGGGCAGTACATCATCCGCTAACGCTGGAGCCGGTGCCCGCTTAGCTGTGATGACGTCTTCGGCGCCCAATTCATAGTGTGCCGAAACCCCTTCAAGGACGCCCTCGTCTGTGCTTTCGTCAGGTTTGTCTGAAACTTGATCGTCTTCGCTGCTCATTACAGCCTGCCCCATTCCTTGGCTCTATACCTTCATTTACCAAGATGTGGTGGTCATTCAGCCGCAATTCAAGGCCTTTCGACGGGTCAGTCATCGCCCCCGGAGGGAACGGAGGGAATGCCGTTAAACGGTAAATGTGAGATTTTGGCGCCGCTGGCGGATGCCTCGGACACGCGAACGGCGCCCTCTTTTTCAACTTCATCAATGCGAATAACCGAGTGCAGAGGAATATAACTGCGCTTTACACCGGCAAACTCGTTCTTTAATTTCTCTTCAGAAGGGTCAACCAATACCGCTGAGCGCTCGCCAAAAACCAGCTCTTCAATCTCTATGAAGCCCCACATGTCACTCTGAAATATTTGCCTAGCGAAAACCTCGAAGACCTGGCCTCCGTTTTGGAAGATAACCTTGTAGACGGGCTGAGTTGTCATGGGCAAAGAACGCGGTTAGGCAAAAAAGGGCGGGAATGGTACCACTTCTGACGCTATCTGCCAGTGGATTCTCGCGCACGGCAGGGTTCATAACGGTATACTCCCCCCCGACCGCAGTATCCACCGCAGAAGAGAACACTTTTTTGACAACACCGCCCCAGAAAAAACTGTTTGTACAAACCCATGGCTGCCAGATGAATGAGTACGATTCTGCCCGGATGGCTGACCTGCTGGGGGAAAGCCACGGATTAGCCCTTACCGATCGGGCAGAGGACGCTGATGTACTTTTGCTGAACACCTGTTCAATTCGCGAAAAAGCTCAGGAAAAGGTATTTCACCAACTGGGGCGCTGGCGACCACTAAAACAGGCAAAGCCTAACCTTATTATTGGTGTGGGCGGCTGCGTTGCTAGTCAGGAAGGCGCAGAAATCAGCAAGCGCGCACCCTTCGTCGATTTAATTTTTGGGCCCCAAACCTTGCATCGATTACCCGAAATGATTGAGGCTCGACGGGACGGCACCCCTGTTGTTGTGGACGTTAGCTTCCCTGAGATTGAAAAATTTGATCGACTACCAGAACCCCGAGTCGATGGGCCCAGCGCTTTTGTCTCAATCATGGAAGGCTGCAGTAAATACTGCACTTTCTGCGTCGTGCCATATACCCGTGGTGAAGAAGTTTCACGCCCAGTAGACGACATCATTGCCGAAATTGCATCGCTGGCTGGAGGTGGCGTGAAAGAGGTCAACCTACTGGGTCAAAACGTGAACGCCTACAGGGGGCCCAATCATCTAGGGGAGAATGTCGACTTTGCCGAGCTTCTTCACCTTGTAAATTTGGTGCCAGGCATAGAACGCATTCGATATACAACATCGCATCCAGTGGAGTTTTCAGATGCACTTATCCAGTGCTACGCGGATATTCCCGCACTTGTCGACCATCTACATCTGCCCGTGCAAAGCGGCTCAGACCGAACTTTGATGGCAATGAAACGTGGTCACACCGCACTGGAATACAAAGCCAAAATTCGAGCACTGCGCCGAATTCGCCCGAACATCTCGTTATCGTCTGATTTTATTATTGGCTTTCCCGGTGAAGATGAAAAAGATTTTTCCGCCACCATGAAGCTGATCGATGACATTGGATTCGATCATTCATTTAGCTTTATTTATAGCGCCCGCCCGGGCACACCGGCAGCTGATCTCGCAGATGAAACCGAAATGGCAACCAAGAAGCAGCGCTTGAAAATATTACAAGGCAGAATCGCCCAACAAGCCGCTGCAATTTCCATCGCTATGGTAGGTAGCGAGCAGCGTATTTTGGTTACGGGGGTGTCCAAAAAAGATCCTGGGCAGCTTGCCGGGCGCACTGAAAATAACCGTGTGGTCAATTTTAGCTGCGATGATAGCGGGCTCATTGGGCACTTCGCCGACGTAAAAATTGTCGAAGCTTTGCCCAACTCTCTGCGAGGCCAGTTGCTAGCAACGCCAGACTGAGTCAATAAAGGCAGTTGACTCCCCCACCAAGGTCTGTATCTTCTCCCCCCCAGTTGCGAAAAGAGCGAACAAACAGGCGTTGGATACCATTAGCGCAGCCCCCGAACCCGAAAACACCGCGGAATCGGCCTCACAGCTCAGCATTGCCCTTGAACCTAATGATGCCCGTCATCTGGCCGCACTGTGCGGACAGCTGGATGCGCATTTGCGCCAACTCGAAGAGCGGCTAGGCGTCGTTATCCGAAATCGCAGTAATCAGTTCACTGTCTCGGGAAGCGCAGATGCAGCCGCAATAACGATCGCTCTTCTAGAAACATTGTATGGTGAAGCTTGTCAGGGAATTGGAATCAGCCCGGAGAGCGTTCACTTGCACTTGCAGGAAGCTGACCTTGAGCACCTAGCGCAACATAGGCAGCAAAACTCAAGCAGCGATGTCGAGCCCATTACGGTCATTCGAACCAAACGGACATCGATCAAACCCAGAGGTAAGAACCAACAAAATTATGTTCGTGCGCTACAACGTTACGACATCAACTTCGGTATTGGGCCTGCGGGCACAGGGAAAACCTATTTGGGTGTCGCTTGCGCTGTGCAGGCTCTGCTAGACGAACAAGTGCGTCGAATTTTACTCGTACGGCCAGCCGTAGAGGCCGGTGAAAGACTGGGATTTCTGCCAGGGGACCTCAGTCAGAAGGTGGATCCCTATCTTCGTCCGCTCTACGACGCGCTATACGAAATGCTGGGATTTGAAACAGTCACTAAATACATAGAACGAAATATTATTGAAGTGGCACCCCTTGCCTTTATGCGCGGGCGAACCCTCAACAATGCTTTCATTATTTTGGACGAGGCGCAGAATACGACCCGCGAGCAAATGAAAATGTTTTTGACGCGAATTGGCTTTGGTTCAACCGCAGTCATCACCGGCGACGCCACGCAAATTGATCTCCCGCGGGGCCAACAATCGGGCCTTACACACGCCACCCAAGTGCTGGAAGGCGTCGAAGGCATAACATTCACTTGGTTCGCAAACAAAGACGTCGTGCGACACCCCTTGGTGCAGCGAGTCGTGTCAGCTTACGACGAATTTGAGGCTAGAAGCCCTAAGCTGGAGCGAAGGGAACCATGATTCCCGTGCTGCACATTGAACGCGACGAATCTATAGAAGCGCCTGAAGACGAAAGTTTCAAACGTTGGGTCAATGCAACCTGCAGCATGTTGGGAGCAGATCCAACCGCGCAGCCCGAACTGAGTATTCGTATCAGTAATACCGATGAGATGACGCAACTCAATCAGCGCTTTCGCAATCGGTCCGGACCCACAAATGTTCTGTCTTTTCCTGCAGATATCTCAGCAGAGATCCCTTGCGAGCTGCTGGGTGACATCGTCATATGCAGCCCCCTAGTCTGGCAAGAGGCCCAAGAACAGGGGAAGCCTCCTATCTGCCATTGGGCTCACCTGACCGTGCATGGCGTCTTGCATTTACTCGGCTACGATCACGAGACAGATGATACGGCCCAGAACATGGAAGCCCTTGAAACGCAAATTTTGCAGCAGTTTGGCTGCTCTGACCCCTACCTACCCGTCGATGACATTCAGCGAGCTGACCTACCGTGAACGATACACATACCCCTGAAAACGACGAGCGGTCTTGGGTCGAGCGCTTAACACAGTTTCTTTCCGGAACACCGCAAAATCGAGCAGACCTAGAGGGTCTTCTTGAGCTTGCTGTTAACAATGAATTAATTGATGACGACGCCAAAACCATTATGGAAGGCGCCTTATCGGTCAGCGATATGCAGGTTCGGGATATTATGATTCCTCGGGCCCAGATGACGGTCATTAAGATCGATGCTGAGCTCGACGAAGCTCTGCCTCAAATTATTCACGCAGCCCACTCACGTTTTCCCGTTATTGATGACAACCTGGACAATGTGATCGGAATTTTATTGGCCAAAGATCTCTTGCCACTCATACTGGAACGCGAGCCAGAGTTCGATCTGCGCAGCCTTTTGCGACCCGCAGTTGTGGTGCCCGAGAGCAAGCGACTCAATGTTTTACTTCGAGAATTCCGTCAAAACCGCAATCACATGGCGATTGTGATCGATGAGTATGGAGGTGTTGCCGGACTGGTGACCATTGAGGATGTGCTTGAAGAAATCGTCGGCGAAATTGAAGATGAAACAGACGTTGATGAAGGCCTAGATATCCGAAAAATAAGTCCCACTGATTTTTTCGTAAAAGCCCAAACGCCGATTGAAGATTTCAATGAGCATTTCGGTGTGTCATTTAGCAATGAAGAGTTCGATACCATTGGCGGCCTAGTCGTCAACGCCTTTGGCCACGTACCTACCCGAAGCGAGACCACCTATCTTCAGCGCTTTGAGTTTAAAGTCGTTAACGCTGATCAACGCCGATTGCTAAGCCTTCGTGTTACACCACCCAATGACCCTGCCGACTGATTCACGTGACGTCTAGGGGTTTAGCTCTAACAGGCGGTCTGTTGCCTGTAATTGCCGGGGCCCTCTTCGTTCCGGGTTTGGCACCTATGTCAGCCTGGCCTTCGACATTACTCAGTGTCGCTGCACTGCTGTATCTCATGCATCGGCAATCGCAACACTCAGCCTTTCTCATCGGCTGGCTCTATGGTGTAGGCCTGTTTGGTGCAGGCGCCTCTTGGGTGTATGTCAGCATCAACGTTTATGGCCAAGCCCCGCCACTATTAGCCGGAGCCCTAACGGCGTTTTTTTGCTTTGGACTCGCTATTTTGACAGGGCTACAAATGGCATTTTATCGCCGCTGCAGCTCTGAACTGAAAGCACCCAGCCCGTTGCTCTTTGCAGCCATTTGGGTGGCTTTCGAATGGCTACGAAGTTGGCTTTTTACAGGGTTTCCCTGGCTGTACGCAGGATACATTGCACTCGACACCCCGGCGGCTGGATGGGCGCCTGTGCTAGGTGTCTATGGCCTAAGCTTTACTATTGTGGGACTCTCTGCGGCCATAGGATGCCTAGCACTTGATAGCGGCAGTGCCCCTCGCCGTAGATGGGCCAACACACTTATCTGGGCGGCAGTAATCTTACTGGGCCTGCCACTGAACGCTGTTTCATGGACTCAGAATGCAACGGCACCGGTGACCACAGCCCTTTATCAGCCCAATATCTCGCTAGAGAAAAAATGGGACCGCCGCCACTTTCGCACGATCCAGCAGCAATACATCGACAACTCCATACCTCACTTCGAAAATGTCGACCTCGTGCTGTGGCCTGAATCGGCTATTCCCGCCTACCGTGATCGTGTTGATGACTACCTGAAGCAGATCGCTTCGTTAGCGCAAAAAACAGAGACCACCCTAATTACAGGTATACCCACCCGTGACGAAAGTGGACGCTATAACAGCATTATTGCTCTCGGATTGGGGAAAGGCGAATACCGCAAACAAAAGCTGGTCCCCTTTGGAGAATACGTACCCTTTGAAAAGAGCTTACGCGGCTTGATTCAATTTTTTGACTTACCCATGTCTAACTTCATTCCCGGGCCCAATGTGCCACCCATTTTGTCCGCTGGCACCTTGAGCGTGGCCTCTTTTATTTGTTATGAAGTGGTCTATCCAGATTTCGTCTGGAAGGGCGCACGCACTGCAGAGGTACTCATCACGGTCAGCAATGACAGTTGGTTCGGTCGCTCCATGGGCCCCTTGCAACACCTGCAAATGGCGCGCTTTCGCGCGCTAGAAACCGGAAGGCCACTTCTTAGGGGCACCAATAATGGCGTGTCTGCAATCATTGATCATAAGGGTGAGTTATTGGTGACAGCACCGCAATTTGAGGAGGTCGTCATTACCGGCGAGGTGCAGCCAAAAACAGGATTAACGCCCATCATGTGGCTGGGAAGCACACCAACTCTTGCTTTTTGTGGGCTTCTAATTTTTGCAACGGGTATCCGTAGACGACGTTGACCGCCCCCAGCGCTTCCTCAGGCTGGTACACTTAGTTTTTTTAGAACTTATGTCCTCATTTACGCAATGGGGCAATCAAACAGAGCCCCCAATGAAGCAGGAATACAACCCCGAGCAAATCGAACTCAATGCCCAGACGCGATGGGTCACCGAAGATACCTACAAGGCATCACCGGACAGCACGCTTGAAAAATTTTACTGCTTAGCTATGTTTCCCTATCCCAGTGGCAAGCTGCATATGGGGCACGTCCGCAACTACACGATAGCAGACGTCATTGCGCGCTATCAGCGTATGCAAGGGAAAAATGTACTTCAACCGATGGGGTGGGATGCTTTTGGCCTACCTGCTGAAAATGCTGCGATCGCTAATCAGGTGCCTCCTGCTGACTGGACCCTAGACAACATTGCGGAGATGCGTAGTCAGCTATCAAGATTGGGGTTTGCATATGATTGGAGCCGCGAGGTCACCACGTGCCAACCCGATTACTACCGCTGGGAACAATGGTTTTTCACACGACTTCTAGAACGCGGTTTGGCTTACAAAAAAGAGGCCGAGGTCAATTGGTGCGAGAACGACCAAACCGTTCTGGCCAATGAGCAGGTCGTCGACGGTAAGTGTTGGCGGTGCGACAACCCCGTAGAGCGCAAGGCGATCAGTCAGTGGTTCATTCGCATCACGGCCTATGCCCAAGAGCTTCTTGATGACCTCGATTCTCTAACAGAGTGGCCCGAACAAGTTGTGGCAATGCAACGCAATTGGATCGGCCGTTCCGAAGGCGCTAACGTAAGATTTCCATACGGTGACGGCGAAGTACTCGAGGTCTATACCACACGACCCGATACCCTGATGGGCGTCACCTACCTCGCAGTCGCACCTCAGCATCCCCTCGCTGTGCAAGCTGCGGCTAAAAACCCTGAATTAGCTGCGTTTATTGAAGCGCTAGGCCATATTAAGGTTGCCGAGGCCGACATGGCCACTCTCGAAAAACAGGGGATGGATACCGGACTTACGGTGTCACACCCCCTGACCGGCAACCCTCTTCCTCTATGGGTCGCCAATTTCGTACTGATGGGCTACGGATCTGGCGCCGTCATGTCAGTCCCCGGTCATGATCAACGGGACTGGGAATTTGCGAGTAAATATGGGCTGCCTATTACACAGGTTATTGACGACACCGACGAACAACCGGCAGACATGGCATGCTCGGCCTACACCGAAAAAGGCAATCTGATTAATTCCGGCGAATTTAATGGTCTTAATTTTACAGAGGCTTTCGCGGCCATTGTTGAGCGTCTTTCTGAGCGCAATTTAGGGGAAAGTTCAGTCAATTTTCGACTTCGTGACTGGGGCGTTTCACGACAGCGTTATTGGGGGGCACCTATTCCAGTCATCAATTGCCAAGCCTGTGGCTCGGTGCCGGTTCCCGCTGAGGATCTGCCGGTCGTACTGCCCACGGAGGTAGCGCTTGAAGGCGTGGGCTCCCCCCTGACTAACTTGGACAGCTTCACTAAAACAATGTGTCCGCGCTGCGGCCAACCTGCGGAAAGAGAAACAGATACTTTTGACACCTTCATGGAGTCATCTTGGTACTACGCGCGCTATGCCTCCGCGGGTAACAACAATGCCATGCTCGACGAGGAAGCCAATTACTGGCTCGAGGTAGACCAATACGTAGGGGGTATTGAACATGCCATCTTGCACCTCTTGTATGCCCGATTTTTCCATAAGCTACTGCGCGATGAAGGCTTAGTGACCTCTGATGAACCGTTTCGACGCTTGCTTACCCAGGGCATGGTTCTTAAGGACGGCACCAAAATGTCAAAATCCCGCGGCAATACCGTGGATCCACAAGAACTGATAGATCGTTATGGTGCCGACACCGTGCGACTGTTCAGTATGTTTGCTGCTCCTCCAGAGCAGAGCCTGGAATGGTCCGACTCCGGTGTCGAGGGCGCCAACCGCTTCCTGAGACGCCTCTGGCGTATGGTCTCCGAACACATCAGCCGAGGGTCAGTAACCGATATTGAGGTCAGCGAACTCGACAAAGCCCAGAAGGCCCTCCGTCGAAAAACACACGAAACGATCGGTAAGGTCGATGACGATTACGGTCGCAGGCAAACCTTTAATACCGCTATCGCGGCTGTTATGGAGCTGTGTAACGAGATTAGCAAGCTAGATACTAGCTCTGCCAACGGCCTAGCCGTGGAACGGGAAGCCTTAAAGGCCGCTCTCCTTCTACTGTGCCCCATCGTGCCCCACGTGACCGAGCATTTATGGCGTGAGTTAAGTGGCGAGGATATCATTCAGGCACGATGGCCGCAGGTTGATACGGCCGCACTGAGAAGAGATGAACTGGAAATTGTGGTTCAGGTTAATGGTAAGGTCCGAGCCAAACTCAGCGTTGCTGTCGATGCAACCAAGGAAACTCTGGAAGCAACCGCCTTAGCCGAGGAGAACGTGATGCGCTTTATTGAGAATAAAACTGTAAGGAAGGTCATCGTCGTGCCTGGAAAACTCGTGAATGTCGTGGCTAATTGATGGCCATGGCCCCAAGAGTGCAAACCCTCCAAAAGTCCAAACTCGGTTTTTCGGGTCTTCTTTTTCTCTTCACCTTTTTCTTGGCGGGATGTGGTTTTCAACTTAAAGGAACCGCCGGGGCTTTAGACTCACCATCGCTAATCGGTACTGAGGTTGTGCTAATCAGCCGTCAGCCACGTGGAGAACTGACCACGGCGCTGCGTGAGCAATTACGCCTACAAGGCGCAGTACTCAGTGAAGAAACCAGCCAAGGTCTGGTTCTACGGCTAGGGGAGGAACGCTTTCAACAACGCAATTTATCCTTAACCGCTCAAGCGAGAGCTGCCGAGGTAGAGCTCACTATGACGGCTAGCTTGGCTGTGAGCCAGGGCGCTGTTGAGCTTGTTATGAATACCGATGCTCAGGTGGTACGCCAGTTCCTTAATGACCCGTTGAATGTAGTCGGCAAAACTGAGGAGCTCAGACTGCTGCGGGAAGAAATGCGGGAAGATTTGGCGGCTCAAATGATTCGGCGTATCACTCATAGTCTCGGCAATTAAATGCCCATTAAGCCCGAGCAACTCTCTCAGAATCTCAATCGCGAGTTAAAGCGATGCTATTTAGTATTCGGTGATGAAACACTGATCGTCGAAGAATGTGCCGATACCGTCCGAGCCGCTGCCAGAGCTGCCGGCTGTACCGAACGTGAGATTATCGAGATTTCGGGGGCCGGTGATTGGCAACAGCTACTGCAGAGTGCAGGGGCTTTATCGTTGTTTGCTGACCGTAAGCTCATCGAAATTAGGCTGCCATCAGGGAAACCCGGAACTGAGGGCAGCAAAGCACTTCAGGAATACCTAACCCTTGATACAGAGGATGTTCTTCTGGTCATTGCAGGTAAAGTTGACAAACAATCACAACGTGCCAAGTGGTTCACGCGCATTGATCAAGAAGGGTTGGCAATACAAATCTGGCCTGTAGGTCGTCGCGACCTTCCCGGCTTTTTGCAGCAACGACTGAAAAGTGCTGGACTGCGAGCGGATCGTGATGCAGTGCAACTTCTCGCCGAGCGTGTTGAAGGCAATTTGCTCGCGGCAGTTCAGGAGGTCGATAAACTTAGACTACTGGCAACATCAGAGCACGTCACGGTGGACACGGTATTGAGCAGTGTTCTTGCCAACGCTCGTTACAGCACCTTTGGCCTGGCTGACACTGCATTAAGTGGTGATGCCGTTGCGGCGATCAGAACATTGCGAGGCTTGCAGGCTGAGTCTACTCAGCCGCCCGCGGTGTTATGGCCCCTAAACAGAGATATTACTTTGCTCGCCTCTTTACACGATGACTGTGCCAAAGGTCAGCCTCTGTCCCGGGCCATGAATCAACGAGGTGTTTGGCGCAGCCGCATGCCTCTCGTTCAAGGGGCCGCAGAACGACAAAATGCTAAGGGAATTGCACGCCTCCAAAAACTGGCTTTTCTAGCCGATGCGACAGTGAAAGGTTTTGAAAAAGGTAACCCTTGGGACATATTAGATCAGGTTGTTGTGCTGTTGGCCCAAGGCCCTAAAAGCGGGTCGGGCGGGCCCCCACGACGTTCAAGCAGGTCATGAGCCCGACAGACTTGAGCGACGCGAGTAAAGCAGTAGAAGCATTAGGAATCCGGCACCAGCTGTTATCGTAAATACAACGGTATAGCCGAAAATATCGGTGAGGATACCCAAGCAGGCAGAGCCCAGCGCCGGCGCCCCCATGGCAAACAGTGTCCACAAGCTCAATACCCGTCCACGATAGCTCTCTAGCAAACTTAGCTGAATTATTGTCTGGCAACCGGTACCCGCAATCGTTGTGACCAAACTTAAAGCAAAGATTAACGCCCCCAATCGGTATAAGTCAGAACCCAAAAACAGACCCAATATTAGTAGTGCAGCACCAGCGATCGCCTGGGCTACCAAGTTGAGCAGACGTTCTGTGTCTGCCTGTTGACGCGTCAAAATTAGACCACCAACAATAGAGCCCAAACCCGCGCTCGCCGTCAGCGTCGCCAGCTCTCTCGAACCCCCTCCTAAGAAGCCACCTGCAAATGCCGGTAAAAGCTCCACAACAGTCCTGCCCAAAACACCGTTGAGAACCGTAAATGCGAAGATCAATTGAATGGCGGGCTCCCTACGCACATAGCGAAGGCCCGCTATAAACTGTTGCATAAAAGGCTCCCGTGGCCGCGGCTCCCTGAAGCCTATGCCATGAAGCTTGAGCAAGATGACTGCCGCGATGGCAAACATAACGGTGGCGAGCATAAAGGCCAGTCCTGGGCCAAAACCGGCAATTAGAGCTGCGCCGAGAGCCGGCCCAAGGATACGAGCAATATTGAAGGTTGTCGCAGAAAGCCCTACCGCGCTGGGCAAGGCTGCACGCTCGACTAAAAGAGGTATGAGTGCGAGTCGCATGGGACTGTGACCCGATGTCACAACCCCCATAGCCAAAGCCAATGACAGCAGTATCGGAGTTCCAAAAGCGCCAGCCCACAACGCCACTGCCCCACCCAAGGCAATGAGTCCGTGGACAACCATGGAGACGACCAAGCCATAACGTGGATTGATTCGGTCTGACAAAATCCCAAACCAAGGTGACAAGACGAGCGCAGGGGCGAGCATCAGGGCGGCCGTTATACCGACCCAACTTGCAGATAATGTCAGATCCCAAGCGCTCCAACCTAACAGAAAGCGCAGCATCCAGGAGCCCAGACTGGAAAACCAACTCGCGGGAAAATAACGCCTGAAGGCCACCTCATTTAAGGCTGACTGCCTTACCTGTCGCTTTTCACGACGCTCCAAATAACCTCCCCTTGATTTTGTTGCCCCACAAGACTACTGTTCATTCATACAGTATTTTATACAGCAGTACATACAGCTACCTACCAACTCAGCTGTACGTCCCTAGCCGCAGAGGAGCACAACATGTCTGACCCACTTGAACACATCATCAATCGTCCTGATACCTGGCGCGGTATGAACACGGGTGAAAATGTATTTGCACTGCGTACACCTGCTAACAGCGACCTACACGGTGTAGACGTACTGCCTACCGGATTTAACGCACTCGACGCTCAAATCGCAATGGCCGGTTGGCCACTACGCGGCGGTGTTGAAGTCCTTAGTAAGGACAGCGGTACTGACTCTATGGGCCTTTTTCTACCCACCATGGCAGCGCTCAGCGAACAACGCCGTTGGCAGGCTTTTATCGCTCCTCCCCATGCCCCTTACGCACCACTACTCGCCGCTCGGGGAGTTGCCACTGAACAAGTTCTGATGGTGCATCCTAAAGACCGTGAAGAACTACTATGGGCCACCGAACAAGCCATCCGAAGCACGACTTGCAGCGTTGTTTTCAGCTGGTTAGGAGCCAGTGATTACCGCTATGCCGAATTGCGCAAACTACAGCTAGCAGCCACTGAAAATGACACTCTTGTCGTGCTATTTAGGGCTACTCAAGCCATAGAGCAACACACACCATTTAGCTTGCGCTTAACGATCGACCGCTATCACACCGTCGATATTCTTAAGCAACGTGGTGGTAGGCCTGCGAATAATATTAGGCTGCCCGATGAAGAAGATATCATCAATACACCACAGCCCTGGGAAATCCCCACAGGAAAAATGCATCGCACTCACACTGGACAAATACTAACCCCTGTTGCTTAAAACGGATCAGTCAAAAATACTCACATGACGTCGCACGGACAGGCGAGCTACACTCATGTACTTGCCATGCCGATAGCCCTACGGAGCCGATTTCATGGAACCTTTCCCGCACCATTACAGCGTTACTGCCAGCGGCGATAAAGCCGCTAGCAACATTACTGTTGCCGCCTCGGGCTTAGCTGCACTCAGCACGGACGCACCCTCAGAATTTGGCGGCCCGGGTGACCAATGGAGTCCTGAATCGCTATTAATCGCTGCAGTAGCAGACTGCTTTGTTTTAACATTTCGTGCTATTGCGCAAGGGTCTAGACTGCAGTGGGATACAATACAATGCCAAGCAACTGGAACGCTTGATCGCATAGATCGCAAGCCACAATTCACTGAAATTCAGCTACATATCACCGTAACGCCACAGGGCGACATCAGTGCAGAGCGCGTACAGCGTATTCTCGAAAAAGCTGAAGAAGGCTGCTTAATTACCAATTCGTTAAGTGCGGCTGTCTCCATGACCACCGATATTCAGCTCGCCTAATGTCGCTGGATACGTGGCTTAGCGAGTGGGGCGTTACCCTAGGTGTTACGGCACTTATGGCTCTTATGGTATTTATTGTTTGGGACCTTGCCCGTCGTAACAATGCCGGGCGTTACGGCACCTTTATTTTATTTATCGCTCTCGCTATGGGCCTGCTAGGCTTTGCCATTAAAGGGGTTATCCAGTTTTTAATGGAAGGGACTGGCGTTTAAATCCGGCTATGGTTTAAAGGCATGTTTATCTTATAAAAACCAGTACCGTACGCTGGCTTTCGAGCAAACCTCGAATTCTTCTCTATCAGCCATCACAAACTGCGAATAACGCCACTTTAGACCTGTGGCAACACAATGAAGCATACGACTCAAACTCATGCGGCCTCATAGAAAGCCTGTTTTACTCAAAATTTATCCGACTCAATGAAAATCTGGCGCAACACCTCAGGTCTACGGTAAGTGCGGCGTATAACAGGTGTTAAGACCGCAAAAAGGTTAATAGCAACCGTTTCTCGAGGTTGTTTAAAAAGACTATTTAATACTGTATATATATACAGTATTATTAATCTATGTCTCTTTGGCTCTACCTTCGGTTCCCCCAGCTACCTCTTGAGTGTCAACCACTACAGCAGGACTATCCAGCCGTCGTTATAGAGCGACAGCGCGTAATTGCCGTCAATGACGAAGCACAATTAACAGGCCTCAAACCCGGGCAAAGTACCGCCACCGTTCGCGCCCTCGTCGATACATCCCAGTTACAGCTTCTTGAGCGCGATGCCAGCCAAGAGGTCCTCGCGCTAGAACGCTTAGAGTGCTGGGCTTATAGCATCACACCAACTCTGGAACGCTGGCAAACTGAAGGGCTTCAACTTGAAGTCGGTCGATGCTTAAAGCTGTATGGCGGCCTTACAAAGCTGTTTAACAATATTCAAAGCGACCTTGAACAGCGAGGCTTTACAGTTCGGTCAGGCTTAGCTCCCAATCGCTCTGCAGCTTGGCTACTCAGCCACTGGGACGAGAATTTTTTGTGTCCATCAGATCAAAATCTGCGACAACGGCTTGATGAGATCCCCCTACACCTGCTGCGAAAAGCTCAGGCAGGTCAATTTTTGAATGCCATTAAAAGTCTTGAAAAAGCCGGCATTCAAACACTAGGAGAAATACTCAACATGCCTGCAAGCGCATTAGGACGTCGCTGTGGCCAAGCGTTTCAAAAGTGGCTGGGCGATGTCACGGCGACGTCTGACAACGTTACCCAGGATTTTCATCCACCCCACCGATTTTATGATTGCCTATGGTTCGGTTTTGAGATCCGCAATCAAACCGAGCTCCACCCCACTATGCAGCAATTACTGCACGCATTAGCACGCTTTTGCCGTACAACACAGCATCAGCCAACGCATATCGAGTGGCAGATGTTACGTATGCGTGGCGATACCGACCTTTTCGAAGTACGTAGCAGTGAAGCACATGATGATCCCGAAATTTGGTTTGAGCTATCACGCCTCAGCCTAGAACAATATTCATTGGGTGCCGATATAGAAGGGCTCGCACTCCATGTCCATCAATTCCAAACCCAAAACGCCATTGTTACCGACTTATTTGGCGAATCTCATAACCGTGAGCCTCTGCATAATTTAGTCGACCGCCTCAGATCACGCCTAGGGCTACAAGCCATTAATCAGATCGCCCTACGCGAGGCACATTTACCCGAGCATAGTCAGTATTTAAGTCAAGATATCGCACCACTACCCCCCTCCTTAGCAGGGCAGGCACAACGACCTTTTTGGCTATTTGACGAGCCTCACCCAATACGAGTTAAGGACGATGTGTTGCACTGGAACGGTGTATTAACGCTCTTGTTGGGGCCTGAACGACTTGAAGATAACTGGTGGCAAAAGCCCGCCAGTCGAGACTATTACATTGCCCAAACCCAAGCGGGGCAGCCTATTTGGATTTTCGAAGACCGATATAGCAAACAATGGTATGTACAGGGAATACTGCCATAAGCAGCACAACCACCATTCAAAGAAGCCCTAAAGTGCCGCCGAATTATTAGGCTGCTTACCCATGCTCATTAGGAGGCCATACAAATTTCAGGATCTCATGCTTTAAGCACGTTTACCCCGAAATGAAGAATTGAATCCAATATTTGAGTGCGTGTTGCTCAGTGCAGCCAGACCAATTCATCCACCGCAAATCCCAAAGCCCGAGCCCGATCGATAAATCTCTGACGAATATCTTCGTTGATCTCGGTTTCTCGAGCTAATAACCATAAGTAATTCGTGTTGTAACCCGCCACAAAGGCGTACTGATAATCAGGGTCTAATTCAAAGACAACATAACTGCCATAAAACGGACCAAAAAAAGAAACCTTAAGATGCGCTGTGCTTTCATCGCCCACAAACTTGGCATGCCCCTCGGCAACTTTGCGCTCTCCCGTTTCTGAGTCAGTCCCACTGTTGATAACACGGACAGCACCATCATCACGTAATGCATACTCCGCCGTCACATCAACCAAGTCTCGCTCAAAGCTATGATCGAGACGGGCGATTTCGTGCCATGTCCCCAGATAGCGTGACTTATCAAAATCGGTCACCGGCTCGACACCCTCAGGCATACCGGTGCACCCAGCCAACGCCGCCAAAATCAGCAAACTAAAACTCAGATATTTAAATGTGACTCGGCTTAACTTCATGGCGCTAACCTTGTGGGTAGTTATTTTCAGGGCTGTAAAAAATTTATTCACGGCTATCAGCTGTCCACTGTAACCGTTACATCATTTGTGAAGAAAGGTGTACCCATCAATAATCCTCTATGAAGTTACTGATGGCATAAAACAGCCATCCGTCTTCAAAAAGAGTTACAGCTATAAAACCATTACCACCCTGCGCCAATAAGCTATTAAATTTAGATACCACAACCATTATACTGTATAAATATACAGTATAATGGTTGTATGCCTTACGCCGAACTCCACTGTCTCAGTAACTACAGCTTCCTAACCGGAGCCTCCCACCCTGAAGAATTGGTGGAACGTGCCGCTGCCTGCGGCTACTCCGCCCTCGCCATTACTGATGAATGTTCACTTGCCGGTGTTGTAAAAGCACATGTCGCCGCAAAACGCTGTGCCATAAAGCTTATTATTGGTAGTGAATTTAATTTAGTCGAAGGTATTCGGCTTGTTGCGCTGGCACCTAATCGAGAGGCCTATGCCGAGTTGTCGGGCTTAATCAGTCGCTCGCGGCGTCGCAGTCCCAAAGGCGAGTACACCACCCGCCTACGTGACGTTATCTTTCATTTGAAACGCTGCCTGATTATCTGGATACCCGGTGATTCTGATCATGAAATGGGTACCGGACAGCAGCTGGCGCGATTATGTCCCGGGCGAACCTGGATTGGCAGTAGCCGCCTACTAGGTAATGACGAGATGCGACGCTTTCGTCAGCGCTGGGATTTAGCGCAAAAGTTAAATCTACCGTTGGTAGCCTGTGGTGACGTACGAATGCACAGCGCATCACGAAAACGACTGCATGACGTACTGACCGCCCTAAACCACAACACAACAGTCAGTAAGCTGGGCCTGCGCAGGCTTGCTAATAGCCAGCAGCACCTGCGTACTCTCGAAAAATTACTCCCCCTGTATCCACCATCACTCATTGGCGAAACCCTACGCATCAGCCAACAATGCCAGTTCAACCTTGACGAACTCCGCTATGAGTACCCAGAAGAAGTTATTCCCACCGGCCAAGATGCAAATACCTATTTGCGAGAACAAGTTGCCTTAGGTGCTGCGCAGCGATGGCCAAACGGCGTACCCAGTGCCGTTCAGAGTCGTATACAGCATGAGTTAGTACTCATTTCTGAACTCGACTATGAATACTATTTTTTGACTGTATACGACCTAGTTCGATTCGCTCGGGAAAGGCAAATTTTGTGTCAGGGCCGAGGTTCTGCTGCCAACTCTGTTGTTTGCTATTGCTTACACATTACCGAAGTCAATCCCGAGCAAGTCAATCTACTGTTTGAGCGCTTCATATCTCGAGAACGCGATGAGCCTCCAGATATTGACGTAGATTTTGAACACGAGCGCCGTGAAGAGGTCATCCAATATATTTACCGAAAATATACGCGAAGACGAGCTGCCCTGGCTGCTACCGTCATCACTTATCGATCTAGAAGCGCTGTTCGTGACGTCGGTAAAGCCCTTGGTCTCGACCCAATTTTAGTAGAAGACCTTGCCAAATCACTGGCATGGTGGAACCGCGAGGGCGAACTTAGGCAACGCTTCGAGCAACAGGGGATGGGAATGCCCGGTAAACAGGCGCAAATCTTCCTTGACCTCGTGCAGGAGATACTCAGTTTTCCACGCCATCTCTCCCAGCATGTTGGCGGCTTTGTCATTAGCCGCGGCCCCATCTCAAATCTAGTGCCGGTAGAAAATGCCAGTATGGATGAAAGAACGGTCATCCAATGGGATAAGGAGGATATAGAAGCCTTAGGACTACTGAAGGTTGATGTGCTCGCTCTAGGCATGTTGTCGGCCATCCGCAAAACATTAGCATTAGTACACCGAGAAAACCCTCAAATTAAACGCATTCAGGATATCCCTCGCGAAGACCAGGCAACCTATAAAATGCTTCAGTCTGCCGATTCGCTGGGTGTCTTTCAGATTGAATCTCGAGCACAGATGTCGATGCTGCCACGCCTCAAACCTGCTTGCTTTTATGATCTCGTCATCGAGATAGCCATTGTCCGACCAGGGCCTATACAAGGTGACATGGTACACCCCTATCTACGTCGTAAACATGGGCTAGAGGCTGTCACCTACCCCAATGATGCTATTAAATCAGTGCTCGAGCCGACATTAGGCGTTCCCATTTTTCAGGAGCAAGTTATTCGCCTTGCCATGGTTGCGGCGGGATTTACCGGGGGGGAGGCAGACGCACTACGCAGAGCAATTACTAACTGGGGGCGCAACAGCAAACTCTTAACCTTTGAGAAAAAGCTTAAAGATGGCATGCGGGAACGAGGCTACAGTACCGAGTTTTCAAATCGCTTATTCGACCAAATTAAGGGCTTTGGCGGTTATGGTTTTCCCGAGTCCCACTCAGCCAGCTTCGCTCTATTGGCCTACGTTTCTGCCTGGTTAAAATGTCATTACCCAACGGCTTTTTATATTGGTTTACTCAATAGCCAACCCATGGGGTTTTACACACCGTCGCAGCTGATCCAAGACGCCCAACGCCACGGTGTCACCGTATTACCCGCAGACGTCAACCACAGCGAGTGGAACCATCAACTGCTCAGCCAGACCGATCAGGGCCAACCGCCGATACGCCTGGGTTTACGATTAATCAAAGGGTTAAACAAACACGCTGGGCACCGGATTGCCGACGCCCAGCGACAGATGCCATTTAAAAGTATCAGTGATCTCAGGCGCAGAGCACAGCTCGATAAAGGCGACATGGAGGTACTGGCTAGTGCCGACGCTCTAAAGAGTGTCAGTGGACACCGGCATCAATCGCAGTGGCAAATCATGGCACTTCAAACACCTAGCCCTCTGCTACGCGACACCCCCTATGAAACTAAGCCTGAAGATTTAAGCGATCACATTGAGCTACCAACGCCCTCTGTTGCTGAAAATGTAATGGCAGACTATCAAAGTACTGGCGTGACACTACGCGATCACCCGCTCGCGTTACTGCGGGAGCAATCTCCATTTAACCAATGCAGAAGATACAGCGAGCTTTCAGCCTTGGGAAACAATCGCTTCGTCCGCATTGCGGGCATTGTCACTTGCCGTCAACGCCCCGGAACAGCTTCTGGCGTAGTCTTTCTGACCCTTGAAGACGAATCGGGCAATCACAATGTTGTCGTCTGGCCCAAAGTACAAGAGCGCTTCCGACAGGCTCTAATGACCGCACAGCTACTACTCGTCAAAGGAATCCTCGAGTGTCGCGATGGCGTGATGCATGTCATCGCAGGTGCATTATTTGACCATAGCCATGCATTGACTGAACTAAAGGTTAAGTCGCGAGACTTTCGCTAATGACAAATCCTCCACGAGATCCATCAACAACCAACTGAAAATCGCTACTCAAACCCTCAGTGTAGGGGCACCCAAAAAATTAAAAGTTGATGCTTAGCACTCGCCGAATCATGTAGCTCACAAAACAATTATTTATAGGCCACGCTACGAGCTCCTAACGCCTCTAACCGCCGACCATTATTTTATGATAAAAACAGGTACTATGTTTCTAACGAACAGGGTTATACCGGAGCGTTGGCTACCTGTCTTGGCTCCGATACCACGGCTAAAGCGGTAACCGACTCTCGAGAAAAAATTTGTGGTTTTGGGGTGTGTCAGCGTGGTCCTAGTATCTGAATTTACAACTGACGGTCTAGCTTAAGCTCATGGTGCTTAAAGACAATATTGACGTGTTAGTTATTGCCGAGTCACAGGCACAAGGCACACGCCTTAGCAGGATGGTGGGACGAACACTCTCAGGCAACTATCAGCCTTGCAGCGAATCTGAGTTCCACCGGTATTTAGTTGCCACCCGCTACGATGTCATAATCTTGGGTAATCCCAGCAAATTGAGCAGCGACGTACTAGAACGCATTCATAACCATCAGCCCAATACCAATCTGGTTATGTTTGATGCTGACAGCAAAGTAAACGCACAGCTATTAGACCAACAAGCCAGACGCCTCAACGTCAATCTAGTCTCCGTGCTGCCACTACCCTGCCCTCCGGAGCGCCTCGAAGCCGTGGTGGAACGACTGACTACGGCCGCTCATGAAAACAGCGCAGATAGTGCACCCATGTCGGCCGAAGAAGTCAGTGCGGCACTTGATGCTGGAAAAATACAAGCCTGGTTTCAACCGAAAGTTCGCATCGCCGACGGAATCGTTACAGGCTTTGAGGCTTTAGCGAGGTGGCTTGAGCCCGACGGGTCCATGTTACCGCCACGCGTATTCATACCTTCAGCAGAAGAGTCTGAGGTCATTATCCCCCTGACCAAGAAGCTTATCTCTGACAGCATGATAGAGCTAAGCAACTGGAAACGTAGCAAACTCGAACTCAAGGTGTCTATTAATGCAACCGTTGAAGTGTTGGATTCGGAAAATTTTGTTCCCTGGATTGAGGCTCAGCTCAAACATCACCAACTAGCACCCAGGTCGATCATCATTGAAATTACCGAATCCCGCGTGGTGGGAACGGCTAGCAAAGTCGTCGAAAATCTCACCCGCTTAAGGCAGTTAGGCCTGGGGGTTTCCCTTGATGATTTCGGGACAGGTTACTCATCCTTACTTCAGCTAAGTCGCATGCCGTGCTCAGAGCTGAAAATTGATCGGTCTTTTGTATCCGGTGCATCTGACAAAGAAGAGACCGCTGTTTTACTGGGTAATAGTGTACGCATTGGGCATGGACTGGGCTTGAACGTTGTTGCGGAGGGCGTAGAAACCCGCGCTGACTGGGACGCCGTAGCTAGGGCCAAAGTTGACGAGGTACAGGGTTGGTTTGTCGGTAGGGCACAACCCTCCGATAACGTTATTCCGTGGATTGAGGACTGGAACAGTCGACAGTTACTATTGAAAACTGAGCAACCGAGTCAAAATTTGCAAAGAACCCCTGTGCAAAAGTTGTTCCACAGGGATCAGTGGCACTTTAATCCACCCAACGCTTTGGGCTTTACGCTGCTCTTTATTCTTATGACACTATCCGCGGTGCTAGCGAGACTAATTTAGTTCTTAGTATCGCCAGCGCAAATGACTTTGGCGCTGCTGCAGCATCACTCAAGTACCAACTCAGTCACCGGCTGCCCCTTAATTCCCGCATAAACCACCAAGATCACCGCATCCTCAGTGCCTGTATTAGCGCCAGCATGGGGCTGGTTTATAAGCTCAATAACACCATCACCCGGATGAACCTCTAAGGTCTCCCCCCCTGGAGTTCGCACCTCTAAGCGCCCTTGCAACAAAACACCCGCGGTGGCATACGGGTGAATGTGCAGCGGGAGTGATGAACCAGCAGGTATCGTTACTCGAACTATCGATATTTCGGGGTCCCCGGCACTGTATGGCGGAAGGGGGTGACCATTCCATGATGCATCGGCTTTGATCAAAACCTCCGCAGTGATGGAGTTCATAGCGCCTAGGGTCTCATCTGCTAGGCTCGTCACCGTAAGCAGTAGCCCACTGAATAAAAGAATAACTGGGCCAAAGCCTTTCATTGTTCTTCTTATTTTCCTTCTTATTGCTCTTCGCGGTGCTCCCATAGCGCCTCAACTATTACCACTTAACAATCACTCTGGATGCAGCCACGATCAACAGTCGAGCTCGGATTGCACCCTCGCCTCTAGCTCTCCCTGCTCACTCTCACTGACTAAAAACTCTATTGGCCTGCAGCACACCTGACAGTCCTCGATGTAGTCAACACCAACATCCTCGGGATTAAGCAGAACAGAGATACCCTCGCCACAGTAGGGGCAAGAAACCATCTGTTCCTGCAATGCCCAGTTATTCATGAGGCTTTCAACTCGCCTTACGAATTTCAACAGTGCTTTGGACGTCCACGCCAGTAGCGCGTTCAAAACTTAACGCACCGTCCTCAAGGGGCTCATCGCGGAACATTTGTCGATCCTTGCGGAAATTTTGTGGATTTACCCAGGGGGTTTGATCGCCCTGCTTTGGAAATAGGTGCATAACTCGTTGCATATATCCGGCTGAAAAATCATCAATCCACAAGCGCTTGGGCATGGACTGGGCTAGTGCGGATGGAATGCGGGGAGTGAACTTCGAGTTTCCCGTCGCCTTTAAGTGATTCACCACGCGAGTCGTCCAGTGCGCGATCAAATCGGCACGGAGTGTCCAGGAGGCGTTGATGTACCCAAAGGTCTGAATCATGTTAGGCACATTGGTGCACATCATGCCTTTATAGGTCCACTCATTGGAGAAATCGACAGCGTCGCCATCTACCGAAAATTCAGCCCCCCCCAAGACCAGCAAATTAAGACCTGTAGCCGAGACAATGACGTCGGCCTCAAGATACTGGCCCGACTTGAGTAAAATACCTTTCGCATCAATCTGCGCAATGTGATCAGTAACGACATCGGCTTTTCCTGCTTTCAGCGCCTCAAATAGATCATCATCAGGAACCAAGCACAGACGCTGGTCCCAAGGGTTGTAGTCGGGTGTGAAGTGTTTTTCGACATCCAAGATGTCACCAACCTCTGATTTCACCTTTTTAAGTAAGCTACGCCGCAAAATACTTGGGGCCACCCGGGATAAACCGTAAAAGAACTGCTGCCATACCGTGTTACGCCAACGCGTTAAGGCGTAGGCCAATTTTTCGGGCAGGTGCCTGCGCAGCCAGTTCGCGCCAGCATCAATAGAGGGGCGCGAAATGACGTAGGTGGGGGAGCGCTGAAGCATGGTGACATGCTTAGCCGTTGATGCCATGTTAGGCACCAGTGTCATAGCCGTCGCCCCCGAGCCAATCACCACGACCTTTTTATTGCTGTAGTCGAGATCTCGGGGCCAAAACTGCGGATGAACCCAAGTCCCCGCAAAAGTATCTTTTCCAGGAAAATCCGGCTGATAACCAGCATCATAGCTGTAGTAGCCCGCACACATCAGCAGAACGTTACAGCGATATTCCACCGTGTTGCCCGCCAATTCGACCGACAAAATCCACTGACTACGCTCGCTACACCAATCCGCTGCTTTTAACTGATGTTCAAATCGGATGTGCTGACGCACACCGTATTCGTCGGCAGTAGCATTGACATATTCGCGAATGGCGGTGCCATCAGCAATCGCCTTTTCGGCTGACCAGGGCTTAAAGTCATAACCCAAGGTATGCATATCACTGTCGGAACGAATGCCCGGATATCGGAAAATATCCCAAGTTCCTCCGATAGCGCCTCGGCGCTCTAAAATGGCGAAGGATGAATCGGGGCAGTCACGCTGTAGTCGCACCCCTGCACCAATACCCGACAACCCGGCGCCTATTACAATAACGTCGAAATCAGTAGATCCCTCAACGGATGTTTTGTTTGCCGCGCTGGTGCTTTCCATACCTTGACCTCGATACCTTATATTCGGGTTCCCCTACACTAGTGCTAAAGCATGGGAAGCCGCAATTATGGAGCCTTTAAGGGCTAGCGCTGGTGACTTCCAGACACCCTTCGTTCAAAGCTAGTGCTGTGATCGGCCCCTCTGCGCTGCAATCCGCATCCGGAGTGCATTCAGTTTTATAAATCCTTCGGCGTCCTGTTGATTATACGCCCCAGCATCGTCCTCAAAGGTGGCAATACTCTCATCAAATAGCGAATCGTCAGAGCGCCGCCCTAAGACAGTAACGTTACCTTTGTACAGGCGTAGCCGTACTTCGCCGTTGACCCAGCGCTGGCTGTCATTTATCGCTGACTGCAACATAAGTCGTTCTGGTGACCACCAGTAACCGTTGTAAATAAGTTTAGCGTATCGAGGCATCAGTTCGTCTTTAAGGTGCATTGCCTCGCGATCGAGCGTAATCGACTCCATCGCCCGGTGAGCGCGCAGCATAATTGTGCCGCCCGGGGTCTCGTAGCAGCCCCTGGACTTCATGCCCACGTAACGGTTCTCAACGATATCTGCACGTCCGATGCCGTGTGCGCCGCCGCGTTGATTGAGGATTTCAAGAACCTCCGCGGGTGTGTGCGCCACACCGTCAATAGCCGTAATATCACCACAACTAAAGCTAAGAATAATCTCCTCACCCTGATCGGGTGCCGACTCGGGGCTAACGGTCCAGCGCCACATCGATTCTTCAGCATCAGCCCAAGGATCTTCAAGTACACCGCCCTCATAGGAAATGTGCAGGAGATTGGCGTCCATAGAATAGGGCGACTTTTTTGAGGCTCCTGAAAAATCAACCGGTATCGCCCTTTGCTCACAGTAGGCCATTAATGATTCTCGTGAGCCTAAATCCCACTCCCGCCAAGGAGCGATAATCTTGATACCTGGCTTTAAAGCATAGGCGCCCAATTCGAATCGAATCTGGTCATTGCCCTTACCGGTGGCACCGTGGGAAATAGCATCTGCACCAGTCTCATTGGCAATCTCAACGAGGCGCTTGGCAATAAGGGGGCGCGCGATAGACGTTCCAAGCAGGTATTCCCCTTCGTAGATGGTATTTGCACGAAACATGGGATAGACAAAATCACGGACAAATTCTTCTCGAAGATCATCAATATAAATCTCCTCAATTCCCAATGCCTGCGCCTTTGCCCGAGCAGGCTCGACCTCCTCGCCTTGACCAATATCAGCTGTAAAAGTAACGACCTCACAGTCGTAGGTCTCTTGTAGCCAACGAACAATAACCGAGGTATCGAGACCGCCAGAGTAGGCAAGTACGACTTTATTGACAGACATGGACAACCAACCTTTAAAACGTTGAAGGAATACTAGGCGCCAAGTTTACGCCTAGAGTGTGGGCTTGCCCAGCGTACCCCTGCTAGACTTAGCACACAGTATGGAGCCCACCATGAAAACACTTACCATCACTCAGCCAGACGATTGGCACGTTCATCTGAGAGACGGACCCGCTCTCGTAAGAACTGCCAATGATATCGCCCGCTGGGCACATCGCGCGGTTGTTATGCCCAATCTTGCCCCACCTGTAGTGAATGTTGCCGCCGCGGAGGCCTATCGCGACCGAATTATTAGCGCATTAACCCCAGAGAATCGACACTTTGACCCACTGATGACCCTTTACCTCACTGACAATACCTCAGCTGCAGAGGTGGCTAGGCTCGCCGAGTCGTCGACGGTGCACGCGATTAAACTCTATCCCGCTGGCGCCACAACCAATTCAGCCGCAGGCGTTAACGATCTCTCAAGTCTTTACCCGGTCTTTGAGGCCATGGAAAAGCATGATGTTCCTTTGTTGATTCACGGCGAAGTTACAGACTCAGAAATTGATATTTTTGATCGTGAAAAAGTGTTTATTGACCGGCACCTGGGCCCACTGGTCGAGCGCTTCCCCGGTTTAAGGGTCATCTTCGAGCACATCACCACCGAGGAGGCCGTTGCGTTTGTTGTCGCAGCTCGAAACGGTGTAGCGGCAACTATTACCGCGCATCACCTGCTGTATAATCGTAACGATATGCTGGTCGGAGGAATTCGGCCCCATTTTTTTTGTTTACCCATCCTAAAGCGCGATCAACACAGAATGGCGCTTTGCCGAGCAGCAACCTCGGGGAATCCCCGCTTTTTTCTAGGCACAGACTCCGCGCCTCATGTGCGTGCTGACAAAGAGTCTAGCTGTGGCTGTGCCGGCTGCTACACCGGCCACGCAGCTATGGAACTCTATGCTGAGGTCTTCGAGGCTGAGGGTGCTCTTGGGCAGCTAGAGGGCTTTGCAAGTCACTTTGGTGCGGATTTTTATCGGCTACCGCGTAACGAAACTACGATTACCTTGAGACAGAACGCAAACTCCGTCGCAACCGAGCTATCTCTAGGTGATGACGACACAGTCATTCCCATTCGTGCAGGTGAGATGTTGCGCTGGGAGCTCGTGTCGTGAACTCAATGCCTGACTATCGTATGCGAGATCGATTCAGAGGCTTTCTACCGGTTATTGTCGATGTAGAGACGGGGGGGTTTAATGCTGCAACCGACGCGCTGCTCGAGGTAGCTGCGACACTGATTCACGTAGACGATCGAGGAGAAGTGGTTCTGGGAGACACCATAAGCTTTAATGTGGAGCCTTTCGAAGGTGCCAACATTGAAGCATCTGCACTTGAGTTTACGGGCATCGACCCGGAGAATCCCCTTCGCGCTGCACTGCCTGAGGCGATTGCGCTTGGGGACCTTTTTACCCGGATTCGGAAAGAAGTTAGGGATACGGGATGCAACAGGGCGATACTGGTCGGCCACAATGCGCACTTTGATGCAGGTTTTATCAACAGTGCCAGCCTGCGATGTGACATTAAGCGCAACCCCTTTCACCCCTTTTCCCATTTCGACACTGCCACCCTAGCAGGGCTTGCCTTTGGGCACACAGTGCTGGCACAGGCTTGCCGTCGAGCAGGCATCGAATTCAACAACAGCGAGGCACACTCGGCAGCCTATGATGCAACTAAGACCGCCGAGCTATTTTGCTGCATTGTTAATCAGTGGCAGCGGCTCGGTGGCTGGCAGTGGCCGGAGGTGCCTGAGGCCCCCGAATAAGCGTCCCCGGGTAGTGCCCGTGGAACTTGCCATTACTAAAGGTCACAACACCCGATTTAATCGTCGCTCGATATCCTCGAGCATCCTGCAAAAGCCGCATCCCGCCCGCGGGCAAGTCATGGGCGACCCAGGGCTGATTAAGTCCTAACGCATCAAGGTCAATGATATTGAGATCTGCCAGATATCCCTCAGAAATCAGACCGCGATCATTAAGGCCATATAGCTGTGCAGTGCTAGAGCACTGACGTCGGATAGCCTGCTCAATGGATATGCGGCCTCTGGCACGATCACGCACCCAGTGCTGCAGTAAAAACGTGGTCGCGGCGGCATCGCAAATCGTTCCACAATGGGCTCCGCCATCGGACAACGAGTTAACGCAATCATCCGATGCGAGAATCGGCTCCAGAAAATCGAGATTACCGTCGGCGTAATTCAACAGCGGGAAATAGATAAAACCCTGCCCCTCATTGGCCATCATGGCATCATAGGCGAAGGCCTCCGGTGACATGCCCGCCTCTTCTGCAAGGGCAGCAATGGAGTCTTTGGCGGTGGGTTCGTAGTCGAAACCATCAGCCATTGGGTACTGCATTTGAAAAGCAGAAATCATTAGCTCTAATAGCAGTTTGAGATCTGTTTCAGGCAGCTCGTGTTCTTCGACCAATAGTTGCTCTTTGAACTGTGGATCCTGCAACTTTTGCAGCTGCTCAGGCCAAGTAAGGTCTTTGATTGCCAACCAACTAGGTTTGAACGCGAAGGGATGGAAGGTCGCCTGCCAACCCAGAATCAAGCCGGTACCCCGTAATGCAATTTGCGCCACAAGATGTGCTCCCCGCGCATTTTCAGCCCGCATTGAGGCAAGTTGATTCTCCAACGCCATCGCCTTGATTGGAGATTGCAGCGCCGTAAAACTCACCGGTAAGCCTGTCTCCCGGCTCAGGTCACCCATCCACTCAAATTCATTCCACTCGGGCATCAGGTCGCTTGACAGCTCGAAGACGCCATAACCTACTCGACCCATAGCTCGCCCAATACCGACTAGCTCCTCGGGTGTCGCCGTTGTTCCGGGTACCAACTCGCCGTCGACTGACTTGTGCAACACCGTGCGCGAGGTTGAAAAACCCAACGCTCCGGCCCGTAAACCTTCTTCAACGATCGCCGACATACGAGCAATATCGGTTTCGGTGGGTGCTTCGTTGGCAGCACCACGATCACCCATAACATACGCTCGGACGGCACCATGAGGAACCTGAGTTGCTATATCGATACTTCTAGGCAGGGCCTCCAAAGCATCGAGGTACTCGGGGAAAGATTCCCAATTCCACTTCATACCCTCGGACAGAGCCGACCCTGGAATATCCTCAACGCCTTCCATTAAGCCGATAAGCCAATCGTGCCTATCCTGCGCTGCCGGCGCAAAACCCACGCCACAATTACCCATCACTACTGTCGTTATGCCGTGCCACGCCGAAGGCGCCATCTCCTGGTCCCAAGTGGCTTGACCATCGTAATGGGTATGAATATCGACAAAGCCTGGCGTTACGTAGCAACCCTCTGCATCGATCTCTCGCTCAGCTGAGCCTAAATCCTGCCCAACGGCGACAATAAGACCATCACTGACGGCGACATCAGCCATGTATGGCGTGCTACCGGAACCATCTACCACGGTGCCGCCTTTAATCAATAAATCGTACATCCGTATTACCCTCGGTTCATTCCATGAGAAGAATCTAACAAATTCCACCCGATCTCCAAAATCACCCGTCTTCACCTGAAATTTGGTTAAGCAAGATATCCAGCTCAACGATCAGTTCATCAAGGGTCGACAGCCCCAAAAGTTCATATTTAATGGCTTCATCAAACGGTAAAAGCTGTATCAGGGTAAAAGCCACTTCCCAAGCGTTGTTGTAATCAATGGTTAAATTCATTCGCTGAATATGCGGATGAGACTCCAAGCCTCGCAATACAATCTCTAGGGAGCGCCACTCATCCGTCATAGAAGCTGGTGCTAAAGGAGCTTCCATACTGACCTTTGCGCGTATGAGGCCCGAGGAATCCCGCCACACCTCAGCAATGTCAAAGCGCTCTTCACCTCGAATAGTGATACCTAGCAATCCGTTGGGAAGTTGATCGAAGTCCGTTATGCGGGCGTGGGTACCATACTTTCCAACATCAGGCGTGTTGTGTGAGCCGCCACTGATCTCAGAACCCTCCCGCAACCAGACCACGCCAAATCCAGTGCCTGTGCGCATACAAGCCGCAACCATATCTAAATACCGTTGCTCAAATATCTGAAGTGGCATGTATCCGTAAGGAACAAGTGCCGATGACAAGGGAAAGAGCGGTATCTCATTCATGACGAAATCTCAGGGTGGCTCGCACGTTCTAATTTATTTAATAACTCTAACGCTTGCTCAGCGCTGTCACCACAGACATCGACATGGGCTTTAAAGTTACCGCACACCGCCGGTCTTCGGGCATCTTGATATAGGCCGCAGCCCCGGGCCGCATCTAGATGAACACAGGGTATTCCCGGGGGTTTACCCTCTGGCATGCCAAAAAAAGGTTGTGTGATACCCGGTGCTATACAGCAGGCACCGCATCCCGAGCGACACTCAAAACGCTCATCGACCACCTTCAGGTCCCAAAGGCCGAAAGACCAAGATCAACTGGGGTAATAAAAGCAGCGCTCCCGCAACAGCCGCTACCATCGCTAGATCAGTAAGCAGACCGAAATACAGACTGGGGGTGAAATTAGAAAGTGTCAGTAAGGAGAACCCCACCATCACGGTGAGCGTCGTGTAATACATGGCTCTACCAATACTTGCATGGCTCCTGCGCATTGCTGCGTGATAGTTTCGATCAATCGCAAATTCACCCCGAAACCGATGGATATAGTGGATGCAATCATCGACACCAATACCAACCACTATGGCTGCAATCGTAATCGTCATAATGTCGAGGGGAATACCGAAAAGGCCCATCACACCTAAAACAAGACCTGCAGCGAGTACATTGGGCGCCAGCGCCAACAGCGCCAAAGATAAAGAGCGAAACAAACCCCAAAACATAAGCCCAATTACTAAAAACACAACACCCAGCGTTAAGATTTGCGACTTGAAAAGACTCTGAAGCACATTGTTATAAAGCACAAGCAACGACGTGAACTGAATGCGCTCGGGTGCGATATCCAGCGTCTCTACCAGCTCCAAATGCAACTCTCGAAGAAACTGATCACGCTTTAGATCTCGGCTGGTTTCTTTTGCCCGAACAGATATTCGAGCCTCATCTGTCTCAGGATAAAAATAAGGCCTCACCAGTGTCGCGGCGACATCCTCTGGCATACTATTTTGTACAAGAGCCAGCTCAATAGCGCCTAAAGGAGCCCCATATAGCCCGTCCATCACCTCAAAGGCGGTAGATAAGGACAAAACCTTGCCGGTCTCGGAACGAACCTCAACCAACTCATGAGCCCGATCAAGAAGGTCTCGACCCTGCGGCGAAAACCAAAACGACGGCGCAACGCTGCCCTCTTCGGCAAAAAAATCACCACCACCAAAACCGTCGTCTCCAAAGGGGTCATCAGCAAAAGAGTCGTCAAACATGTCGCCATCTGTCGCCACACCAACGTCTGACTGCTTCGGTTTCGGTGTATCAAAGCCGTCATCAGCGTCGGCATCCATTGGCTCTTCCTGTGGCGGTGGATAAAGCACAATATCAAGAGGAATCGTTCCACCAAGGCGGGCATCCAGCAACTCCATGCCCTGATAAATCTCTGTACTCTCCTTGAAGTAATCAATGAATCGATTCTCGACTTTCAAGCGAGCAATGCCCACGCCGACGATGACAATCAAGACACCAGAAACCAACAACACGCCTGCCCCGTAACGTTCAACCCAATCAGCAAATCGAAGGGTCATTCCGTTATCTACTGAAGTCACTGCAATCTTGGCAGGAGACGGTAAAAGAGAAATAAGCGCTGGCACCAACATAAACGTTGTAACAAACGCAAGCACAATGCCCACGGTCATCATCAAACCAAAGTCGATCACTGGCTGAATACCTGCAACCATCAACGACGCAAATGCCACAATGGTAGTCAGCGCCGTATAACCGCAGGGCAACAGCATCAATTGCGCCGCACTTGCAGCGCGAAGGCGGCGGTTCTGATCCGGCTTCACCTGCTCTAGTTCTCGATAACGCACCACAAGGTGTACCGATAAAGACAGCGTGATGATCAATAAAACAGCGACAAAGTTTGAAGAAATTACGCTCATGCGCCAGTCCAAGAAGCCCAATAGACCCAGCATCATTGCGGCGGTTACCGAACAATTTAAAATTGGAATCAAAACCCAGCGCCAGTCACGAAAAATGAGACCTAGCACGAGTATCATAATACCGATAATAGCGATGCCAAATACGACAAGGTCAGCTCGGATAAAATCAATCATGTCGGCGGCGATCATGGGCACTCCACCCACAAAAATCTCCGCGTGGGGCTTGAATTGTTCAGCAACGGATCTCACCTGAGCAACCAGCTCACCGCGACGCTCACCCTCAGCCGCTAAAAAGGCGTCATAGCGGGACTCGACCTCCTGTAAACGCAGTTCTGCTGAGGGGTCTAATTCATCTGCGCGGGCTCGATCGCGAAGAGCCTCGCGCTCATCTAACAGTAAAGCGCCCGTTGGATCTGTGGCTAAACTCACCTGAATAGCGCTCACATCCCCACCGGAGCCTACCAGAAGGTCTCGATACACCGGACTGGTCGTAAATTCTTTGAAGGCGAGTTCAGTATCAATTGCAGGATCGCGAAGCGTAGGTAGCTGCTCGGCTTCAGACAAATCCGTCAGGTTCAAAGGTGGGCTTTCCAATAAAGGAACGTCCAATATGCTGGTTACCGATGATACCCCTGGTGTTTTTCGCAGCGCCTCGACCATGGCAGCGAGGGGCTCTAGGGAATTAGCAGCCAATAACTCTCCAGGCGGACGCCAAGTAAGAATAAGAAACTCACCCGAGGCGTAATGGCGGCTAGTTTCCCTGAAAAAAGCCAAATCTGGGTCGCCCTGCAGCAGCAGGGAATCTGAGGAAGCATCCAGGCGAATTTTATCCAGCTGAGTGCCCGCTAGGGTTACAAGTACACAGAAAAGAACGAAGACTAACCACGCTCGATTCGTTATCTGACGAAAATATAACTCAATCATATTCAGTGAGATCAGCCCACATCCTCAGTTTTGCCCAAGCATTGCAGCAGTTTTTCATGAATGCCACCAAAGCCCCCGTTACTCATTACGACAACCGCGTCCCCCGCTCTTGCAGTAACCGCAACGGCGTCAACCAAAGTATCGATATGCTGCCATACCGACTGCCCTGTTTGACCGGCGACCAGCGCTGCCAAAGGCCATGATAGGCCGGGAGGTTCGTACCAAAATACCTCATCAGCTGCTGCAGTAGCCGCTGCTAGCGCAACACCGTGATGCCCCTCCTTCATGGTAGCTGACCGCGGTTCAATCACAGCGAGCAAGCGACCCGACCCTACACCAATGCGATCACGCATTGCCTCCAAGGTCATCGCAATAGCTGTTGGGTGATGTGCAAAGTCGTCAAAAATGGCGATCCCACCCGGAGTGCCTCTAAGCTCGAGGCGTCGTTTCACACCGCTGAAGTTTTCTAAAGCGCGCGCCGCTACCGGTAAAGGAACCCCGGCATGGTGTGCCGCAGCGACCGCAGCGCAGGCATTCAAAAGATTGTGTTGACCAATCAAGGACCAAGTGATCACTTCAGTTGCACCCTCCGGCGAGACCAGCTCAAACTGCTCTCCCGCCAACGACATAGCCCGCACCTTCCATTGACTATCTGTTTCAGTGCCAAAGCTTTGTCGAGGCGACCACACACCCTTGGAAAATACCTGGTCTATGGCCGGTGCGCGTCCATGAATAATGAGTCCCTGGCTCGGCACACAGCGAACGAGATGATGGAATTGCGTTTCTATCGCCGCCAAATCTGGAAAGATATCAGCATGATCGTATTCGAGGTTTGCAATAACGAGTGTGCGCGGCTTGTAGTGTACAAACTTTGATCGCTTATCAAAAAACGCCGTATCGTACTCGTCTGCCTCTACCACGAAAAAATCAGATTCTCCCAGCGTTGCCGACAGTCCGAAATTTGCAGGGACGCCACCCACAAGAAATCCGGGTGCCATCCCTGCATATTCTAGAATCCACGCAAGCATGCTGGTAGTGGTGGTCTTTCCATGGGTCCCTGACACCGCAATAACCCAACGCCCGGCAAGGATATTTTCACCTAACCATTGAGGCCCCGAAATGTAAGGTAAACCCAAATCTAGCACCGCCTCGACTTCTGGATTCCCTCTGGAAAGAGCATTTCCCATCACAACTAAATCGGGCCGCGGCTCAAGATTTTCTGCAGAGAACCCCTCCGCAAGCGCAATCCCCGCATCCGCTAACTGCAGGCTCATCGGTGGGTAAACATTGGCATCTGAACCCGACACCTGGTGGCCCATTTGTCGAGCCAGCAGTGCCAACCCGCCCATGAAGGTGCCACAGATTCCAACAATGTGAATGTGTTGTGTCACATCTAACTCCGTTAATGGCTAGAGTTTACCATGGGGATTGCGCTAAGCCGCTTAGGCCACTACTTTAGGCACCTTATTTCCTAATCCAAGACAACCCCATGCCCAAAGCTAATGCATTTTATGCGCAATCTGGTGGCGTTACCCCAGTTATCAACGCGTCAGCCTGCGGAGTCCTTGAAGCTGCCGCAAAAAGAAAAGATGTTATCGGTAAGGTCTACGCAGGGCGAAATGGCATTGTAGGCGCCCTGCGCGAGGACCTTATAGATACAAGCAAGGAGACCAAAGCCGCCATTCGAGGCTTGATGACGACCCCTGCTGGCGCCTTTGGGTCATGCCGATACAAGCTGCGAAGTCTGGAGGATAGTCGCGCAGAGTATGAACGTTTAATCGCCGTATTCCAGGCTCACAATATTCGATACTTTTTTTACAATGGAGGCGGCGATTCGGCTGATACGTGCCTCAAGGTTTCGCAGCTTTCTCAAAAACTGGGCTATGATCTTCAGGCTATTCACATTCCGAAGACAATCGATAATGACCTCCCCTTCACCGACAATTCTCCAGGCTTTGGTTCAGTCGCCAAATATGTCGCTATATCTACCCGGGAAGCAGCCCTAGATATCGCCTCGATGTGTGAGACCTCAACAAAGGTTTTTATCCTGGAGGTCATGGGTAGACACGCAGGCTGGATCGCCGGGGCATCCTGCCTTGCGGAAACAGACGCAAGCAGCGCACCCCACGTCATATTGTTTCCCGAAATTGCTTTTGATGAAGATCGATTCCTCGCTAAAGTGCAAAAAACCGTCGATCGCTGTGGTTACTGCGTCATTGTCGCCTCAGAGGGAGCCCAGACGGCTGATGGCCGCTTTCTGACCGATAGCGGGATACGTGATGCCTTCGGACATGCGCAGTTAGGCGGCCTCGCCCCTACGCTAGCCGACCTGATCAAAAGTCGTTTGGGATACAAATATCACTGGGCAGTATCTGACTACCTGCAGAGAGCCGCGCGGCATATCGCGAGCCAAACAGATGTCGATCAGGCTTATGCCGTGGGTGACGCTGCAGTCACTATGGCCTTGGCGGGCAAAAACGCGGTTATGCCGACGATCATCCGGGAGCCTGGCAAACGCTATCGCTGGCGAATAGGCGAAACCCCGCTGGCCAAGGTTGCCAACCGCGAAAAAAAGCTGCCCCGAAAATTCATAAGCCGAGATGGCTTTGGTGTTAGTCCAGCGGGGCGAGCCTACTTTGCTCCTCTCGTGCAGGGTGAAGCCTACCCCCAGTACAAGGAAGGAATGCCCATCTATACGACGCTTAAAAATCTTCCCGTGACAAAGCGACTCGCCCAAAACTTCAAAGTGTCGCTATAATACGCGCCGTCCCGGACTCGACTCCTTCTTTCACGACACCGCGCGGCCCACTATGACTGGCTGCAAGGCCTCGGCGTGCAGGGAAAATACGGTGTCTGTTTCCAGCATATTTGTTTATTTGAACCCAGGGCAGGAGGCCCCGAAAGATGTATACCGATGAACCCTTCTCAGCATATAGACGCCACCCGTGGCACGGCCTCGAGCCCATCCCTGAAGGTGTCGAGCCCGGCATTGTAAGGGCTTACATCGAGATGCTCCCGAGTGACACCGTCAAGTACGAGCTCGATAAAAACACCGGCTTTTTAATGGTAGACCGTCCACAGCGAACTACAGCGACACCCCCAGCACTCTATGGCTTTATCCCCCGCACCTATTGTGCCGAGGAAGTAGCAGCCCGTTGTGCACATGCTGATGTTGCAGACGGTGATCCTTTGGATATTTGCATTTTCTCGGAGCGCCTGATTACTCGCGCCGATATCTTACTCAATGCGAGGGTTGTCGGTGGTATCCAGATGATTGATGAGGGCGAAGCTGACGATAAAATTATCGCAGTGCTCGAAGGCGACAATATTTGGGGAGAAGTTAACGATATTAAAGACCTGCCCCCGATCAAAACCGAGCGTCTTCAACATTATTTTTCGACGTATAAAATGATTCCAGGAAAAAATGTCGAAATTCGGGTCGACGGCGTTTATGGCCGGGATGAAGCACTCAAGGTTATCGCTGCCTCGCAAAAAGATTACCAGAACCATTACGGTCATTTACTGCAAAAAAACGAATGACTCGGAGGCAAGTCAAACGGCCGATTCGCCAGTGGCAGTAAAGCGTGAAGGTTGAGGCTACACCCAATAGCTTCTGACGTACTGATCCATTATGGCGTCGTGCTCTGACGCTACCTCTTGCAGGCCAGCAAGGGTCTCACAATCAGACGACTGACCGAGGTGCTGCGCCTGCCCCGACCAAACGTGGATGAGTGAAGCGCTTTCCATTAGTGGCTGAAACAATTTAGCCGTTGGACGATGGCTTAAATGCCAAAGCTCTGGCGCAACACCGCCCGACTCACCGGTGTAGGGCCGATAAAACCCCTCAGCATCGTCCTGCAAAATTAGTGTCGTCAACCAGCTCGATAGTTGAGCAAAGGGTCCATCCCCGCAATATTCACTCGGCTGCAGCTGGAGCACATAGCCTGAGGGCACTGCGGTAGGATCCCAAATATCAAAATCAGTTCCCCAATGATGTCTAGATGTGCCCGGCAAGGCTGAGTACCGTAAAATTGCGTGTAGCCAGTCGCGACTCCCTAGTGATTGCTTCGACAGCAATATCCCCGAATCAGCATAGACCGGTCGTTCACCGCGTATTTTGGCGTTAAAGATTGCTAATTGACGTTCATAATCGCGGTATCCCGACGCAATCGATAATTTAAAGCCGGCTTTTTGTGCTCTTTTCATCAGTCGATACAGCGCTGCTGCGGCAGCTTCATGGGCCAGGCCAATCTCCGGTAGATCGGTAAGACCACTGCGACTAAGGCCAAGAGCCCACGCAACGAAGGGCTTTGCACTGCTAGGGTTGTCTAACACTCTAATCTAGTCCCTCCACACTGAGCGGCAGTGTTGCTCGCAAACCCTGTGGTGAAATATTTACGCCCAACCCATAAACCTCCACCCCAGCTTGCACAGCCTGAGACAAGGCCTCTGCATATTCCGGATCCACTTCCAAAGCGGCTGCAATTCGCTCAATTCGTGAGTGAAAAGCGCAAAATACCAAAGCCCCTCGCCCACCAGAGCTTGCGAGAGCCGCCAACTCATGAACATGCTTGCGCGCACGAACACTCACTGCATCAGGAAACTGACCCAATCCACCGGCAACACACCATGACACCGCCTTCACCTCCACCCATGTTGGCGAAGCGTTATTATCTAACCTAAAGTCTACCCGGGAATTGGCCCCCAAATTCACCTCGCGATGTAACCTATTAAAATCAGAAAGCTCTGGGAGTATGCCATCGTGTAATGCAGCCTCCACCACCCGGTTCGCCAAAACCGAATGCACACAAACTAGGTCACCATTATCCTCGACCAGCTCGAGGGTCCACGCCAGCTTGCGCTTAGGGTTGACGCTTCGCGACAGCCAAACTTTTGAGCCTGGCTGCTGACACCCCCGCATAGCGCCGGTATTTGGACAATGTGCCACAACGACTTCGCCGTTTTGTAGCGTTACATCCGCTAAAAAACGCTTATAACGCTTTTGCAGAATACCTGGCTCCAAGCTATCAAAATCCCAATGCCAAGTCATACTCTGAGCCCATATCTCTTAGGTATCTCATTGTGACACGTCAACTCCATGCAAATTCAGTGGCAAGAACGCCGCTAATCTGGTAGCTTCCCGACCCCGTTGTGGGAGCGTGCTGTTCAAGCCTCCTTAGCGCAGTCCTTTTTGCGGTGTTTTGACTGCCTCCATAAACAAATCGGTAATCAGGTAACCAGCTATGGCCACCAAAAAATCCAACACCAAGACGAAGGCAACGCCCAAGAAGGCGGCAGCTAAAAAGGCTACGACTAAAAAAGTGGCCGCGAAAAAGCCTGCCGCGAAAGCCGCTGCTAAAAAAGTAGTCGCCAAAGCGCCGGCTAAAAAAGCAGCTACCAAAGCACCCGCTAAAAAAGCCGCGGTGAAAAAAGGAGCCGCCAAGGCGCCGGCAAAAAAGGCTGCAACCAAAAAAGCACCTGCCAAGGCGCCGGCAAAAACAGCTGCCGCTAAAAAAGCACCTACCAAGGCTCCAGTAAAAAAGGTCGCCACCAAATCTGCACCCTCAAAGGCAAACGCTCAAAAAGCGCCGGCGAAGACAGCGAAGCCTAGTAAAGGTAAAGCGGCCACTGCAAGCGCTAAGACGTCGAAGAGCACGGTGAAAGCACCTGCCAAGAAAACTGCGAGTCGAGCTAAGGCCAACTCTAAGAAGGTCGCTCGGGCTGTAGGTACTGTGCAAAACTTTGACGACTTCAAACCTTACAAGCCATCCCGTGGTGACTCGTACATGGATGAGAAGCAACTAGAGCACTTTCGTGGCCTGCTGCTGCAGTGGCGCGGAGAGCTCGTTGATGAGGTCACCCGCACTGTGTCTCACATGAAGGATGAAGCCTCGAATTTTCCTGATCCTGCCGACAGAGCCACTCAAGAAGAGGAGTTCAGTCTGGAGCTTCGAACTCGCGATAGAGAACGCAAGCTGATCAAAAAAATCGATGGGATGCTAGAGCGTATCACCATCGACGATTATGGCTATTGCGACGCCTGCGGTATCGAAATAGGGGTAAAGCGGTTGGAAGCGCGTCCGACGGCAACACTGTGTATCGATTGCAAAACCCTATCGGAAATAAAAGAGCGCCAGGAGCTCGGCTAATCTGGGCTTCCTGAAGAGCAATAGTTGGGCGGCACAGCCATAACATCCCCCGATACGCTTAGCTCCTGCAACGCAATAGGGCGCTTTGCGCCCTCGCCTACGGGCCCTTTGCACGCGGGCTCTTTACTGGCAGCTCTAGGAAGCTTCCTGAGTGCCCGCGCTCAGGGCGGGCTATGGCACTTGAGAATTGACGACATTGACCCTCCTAGAGCGGTAAAAGGCTCGGTAGGTGCCATCCAAATGAGCCTTGAAACTCATGGATTGCAATTCGATGGCGACATTCAGTATCAAAGTGCTCACACTGACCGCTACGAGCAAGCCCTAAAAACTTTGGACGAGCTCGGCGACCTTTTTCATTGTGCCTGCACCCGCGCTATGCTCAGCGCTAATGGCAGCTGCCAAAATGACTGTGCCAACAAAAGTTTCACCACCACAGAGCCCACAAGCATCAGGGTAAAGGTACCCCAAAACACTGTCATCATTTTGAATGACAGTGTTTTGGGCGGCCAAAACTGGCATTTAGGCCAACAACTCAGCGACTTTGTCGTCCGACGTCGGGACGGGTTGTACGCCTACCAGCTCGCTGCAGCGGTCGACGATGCCGCTCCCTTAGCGACACAGGTAGTTCGAGGGAGAGACTTGCTGGACTCAACTCCCCGGCAAGTTTTTTTACAGCGCAGGTTGGCACTATCGTCGCCTGAATATGGCCACCTGCCCGTCATAAAGGATCAATACGGCGCCAAACTAAGTAAACAACAGGGTGCTGCGGCGTTGGACAACAGCCATCCAGCTCAGAACTTGAGGGCGGCACTGCGTGCCTTAGGACAGCCCAGCCCCCCTTCTAGACTCAAAGATTCCGAGTCTGTGCTCGAGTGGAGCCGGTCTCGATGGGATCCTCTACGGGTACCTAGGTAACAAATAATCCCATTTTGTTACTTGGTTACTTAAAGTAATGTAACAGGGTAGGTTCTTTGCCTTTTTTCGCAACGGATTCAGATTGTATGCCACTGATATTACTGGTTGATGACGAGCCCTCTCAACGACAAGCCTTACGCCGGGTTTTAGAGGCCAGGGACTATAAGGTTGCCGAGGCTTCAGGAGTTCAGGAAGCCGAGACCCGATACAACCTTGCTGAGTTTGACCTCATCGTGACCGAGCTTAAACTTGCAGGCGCCAGCGGTGCTGAACTTATTCGTTCAGCCAGCCCAGTACCGGTCATTGTCATGACCAACTACGCCAGCTTGCGCTCAGCGGTTGACTCGATGAAAGCGGGTGCCGTCGATTATTTAGCGAAACCCTGCTCAGACGACGATTTGCTGAATGTAGTCGCTGCTGCGCTCTCCCGCCAAGGTCTCGCCGCACCTGCGGGCAAACAGCGCAGCGAGGCCACACGCCAATTTTTTCAGGGTCAATGCCCTACGTTACGAAAACTTGATGAACAAATACAGAAAGTTGCGCGAACAGACTCAACGGTGCTTATTCAAGGAGAAACTGGAACAGGCAAAGAGTTAACCGCCAGACGCGTACACAACTTAAGTAGGCGACACGCGCGGCCTCTCGTCGCTTTAAACTGTGCTGCAATCCCAGAATCACTCATTGAATCGGAACTTTTTGGTTATGAGAAGGGCGCCTTTACAGGCGCAACCAGCAACCGTATGGGACTCATCGAAGCTGCTAATGGCGGCACCCTTTTCCTCGATGAGATTGGTGAGCTTCCTCAATCCGCACAAGCAAGACTGCTGAGGTTTATCCAAGAAGGGGAGATTCGGCAAATCGGCGCTGTCAGCAGCAAAACGGTAGATGTCAGGCTCATTTGCGCGACCCACCGAGATTTATCGGCCCTAGCAAGTCAAAATGAATTTAGGCGAGACTTGTTTTACCGAATAAACGTCTTGAGTCTAACAATTCCGCCCTTAAGGCAACGATCGATAGATATTGCCTCAATGGCCCAGTGGTTTACCGAAGCTCTAGCGGAAAAACTGGACATCCAGCATCGCCCCTTAAGTACAACCGCTATCAATGCGGCCGTTCATCACCCTTGGCCCGGTAATGTTAGGGAGCTTGAGCACGCCGTAGAGCGTGGTTTGGTAATGGCGGAAGGGGATTACATAGAGGCGCTAGATATGGGCCTAACGCCTTCAAGTAAAACCCCTGAGGCCCCCTTATCGGTCATTAATGGTTCGACACCAGAAATCGACACTGCGGACGTCTCAGCAGCTGATGAAGAGCTGTCGTTGGAGGATTATTTTATGCGTTTCGTCCTTGAGCACCAAGACTCCATGAGCGAAACACAGTTAGCTCAAAAACTGGGAGTCAGCCGAAAATGTCTCTGGGAAAGGCGTCAGCGCTTTGGCCTGCCGCGCACCCAGCCGGGTAAGCGCAGCCACCGCTAAACAAGCGATGTCAACGATCACCCTTAGTAACACCAAGGGGAATAAAAGTAACACTTTTTATTAAACCACTTTGTCTAGAGCAACTAAAAAACGACTAAGCCCATGTTATTTATATGGTTTTGTCTCTTGGCACATGTCCTGCTCAACTATTGGCAGAGCCTAAATAATAATAAGCGGCCCAAAAGCAATAATAAAGCAAGAACGGACCTGGGTGGGGAAGATTACTTCCCCATTTTCTTTTCTGTTGTCTGAAAGCCAAACTCCCCCTAAGCGCCGCTGGATAGTACACTACCGCCCAAAGTGCCCAGAGGTCGTTCAGTGTCGTTAATCCCAAAGGCTATGCACAAGGTCAATCGCAAATACGTAAGCCCCGCCGCTATTCGTGTGGTAGAGAAGCTCCGTGCTGCGAATTTCGAGGGCTACATTGTTGGTGGCGCTGTCAGGGACCTCATCCTTGGAGGTAAGCCTAAAGATTTCGATGTCGCAACGAATGCGACCCCAGAAGAAATAAAAGGCTTATTTCGAAGCGCGCGAATTATTGGTCGTCGCTTCCAAATCGTGCATGTCCGGGATGGGCGCGAAATTATAGAAGTCACAACTTATCGAGGTCCTCATGTAAGTGAAGGACCTGGTAAAAGCGCCAGCAAGCAATCTGACAAGGGGCTGCTACTACGGGACAATGTTTATGGGACTTTGGCGGAAGATGCTGCCCGTCGTGATCTCACTATCAATGCAATGTATTACAACCCCATTGACGAATCTGTTCTGGACCAAATGGACGGCCACCAAGATATAAATGCCCGGCTGGTGCGTATTTTGGGAGATCCTCAAACCCGATACCGCGAAGACCCAGTACGCATGCTCAGAGTCGTTCGCTTTGCTGCAAAATTACAATTTGATATCGAATCAGAGACTGAGTCGGCGATCAGTGCCTGTGGCCCACTGCTAGCAGAAATACCGCCCGCGCGACTTTTTGACGAGTTCCTAAAATTATTCATGGCCGGCTACGGCCGCCCTACCCTTTTACTACTTCTACGCTATCAGCTACTCGATAGCTTATGTCCTGATGCGGCATTTCTTATCGAAAAAGAACCCCGCTTTAAAAAGCTCGTGACTCAAGCCATGGGCAACACGGATCAGAGAGTAAAAGACGGGCGCCACGTAACACCTGCATTTTTGCTCGCCGCGCTGCTTTGGCCTGTCGTACAGACACGCGCCGATAACCTGATACGGGGGGGCGAGGCTGCAGCCCAAGCACTCCACAGCGCAGGACAGCAAGTCATTGCTGAAACTTGCCAGAAAATGGCAATCCCAAAACGTTTCTCCTACCCTGTCCGAGAAATTTGGGAACTACAAACCCGACTCGAAAGAAAACAACCAAAACGCGTCAAAGACCTGATCGCTGACCGAAGATTTCGCGCCGCTTATGACTTACTACTTCTGCGCGAGGAGTCATCAGAAGCCTTGGATAATGCGGGTAAATTCTGGGAGCAACAACAGTTAGAGCACCCAGAATTGGTAGGAACCGCGCCACCACGAACTGAGGCAAGACCGCCTCGACGCCGCAGGCCGAGAAGGAAGAAAGAGGATTGACACAGGCATTCGTGGGGCTGGGCTCAAATATTGATGAACCTGCCTTTCAACTTCGTCAGGCCTGCATGGCCTTGACCTCAATACCTAACACTTCCCTTATCGCAGTATCTTCGGTGTACGAATCATCACCCATGGGCCCCAGCGATCAACCACCCTTTTTAAATGCTTGCGCTCAGATTGATACGACCTCTGACCCTGCGGGGCTTCTAACAGCGTTACTTCAGATAGAAACTGCTATGGGCCGGATTCGCAGGAGGCATTGGGGAGAGCGATGCATTGACCTCGACTTACTCTTCTTCGGCAACACATCATTACAAACCGAACGGCTGACACTACCGCATCCGGGTTTATATCAAAGAGATTTTGTACTTAAGCCCCTCGCCGACCTGCTGGGCAATGAATATCTAATGCCCAATGGTGTGGATATTGGTACATTACTCGGGAAATGTTCTACCCACAGCCTTAGGCTGAGCGCAGTCCAACTTGATCTCGGCGAAATACCTGGAACCCCACTTTGAACGCCAATTCTCCAGAAATTTTTGCCCCTACAAATTTAGATTTGCGGGGGCGCACCCCACCCGGATACATTGCGGTCGAAGGGCCCATAGGCGTGGGCAAGACAACTCTAGCGCGACGTCTGGCAGAGGCTTTCAATTATCAGGTACTGCTAGAGGACGCACACGAAAACCCGTTTTTAGATAGGTTCTACCAAAATCGAAAGGAAGCCGCGTTAGCTACACAACTTTTTTTCCTATTTCAGCGTAGCCAAAAAATTGCCGATCTACGTCAGACCGATATATTTGAGCCGGTCAGGGTCTCCGACTTTCTTATCGACAAGGACCCCTTGTTTGCCAGAATCAACCTAGACCCTGATGAATACTCCCTTTACGAAAAAGTGTTTCAGCAACTTACAATAGACGCCCCGCTGCCTGATTTAGTCATCTATTTGCAGGCCTCTCCTGATCGTCTCCTCGAACGCATTCTCAGCCGGGGGGTTAGCAGTGAGCGCGGCATCGACCGGGAGTACCTCGAGCAGATCAATGAAGTTTACAGCGAGTTTTTTCTCTATTATGACGCCGCACCACTACTGATAGTGAATGCCAACGAGATCGATTTATCGCAGGGAGACGAGGATTTTTCTCAACTTGTTAATTATCTTCTCGATATTCGTAGTGGCCGGCACTATTTCAATCCCACCTTCTTCGGTTAATCTTGCACCCACAGGAAACCTAACGATGAAAGACAGCCAATCGGATAGTGCAGATGAGTAGCAGGATAACCATCGGTAAGCTTAATACCATGAAGGCAGAGGGCGAGAAGTTCGTCATGATGACCGCCTATGACGCAACATTTTCGCGCCTAATCAGTGATGCGGGTGCAGAGACTATTCTTGTCGGCGATTCTCTCGGTATGGTTTTACAGGGTCACGACACAACGATTCCTGTCACGATTAGCGATATGGCCTATCACACCAGCTGTGTCTGCCGCGGTCGCCCACACTCTCTGGTTGTGGCTGATATGCCATTTATGAGCTATGACACAACCGACAAGGCACTAGAGTCGGGCATGATGCTAATGCAGGCTGGCGCCCAAATGGTCAAGTTGGAAGGCGGAGTTTGGCTGAGCGAGACCATTCACCAGCTGGTAGAACGCGGCATTCCGGTGTGTGCACACCTGGGACTTACGCCACAATCTGTCAACGTTTTCGGTGGCTACAAGGTTCAGGGTAGAACTCCTAAGGAAGCTAAATCAATCTTGGCCGATGCCGTCGAAATACAAGATGCAGGCGCCAGTTTATTGGTGCTCGAGTGTATTCCAGCGCACCTTGCCGCTGACATTAGTTCAAAACTTGATATTCCAGTTATCGGCATCGGAGCAGGTTCCGGGACTGATGCACAAGTATTGGTCTTACACGACATGTTGGGGCTCAGTGAGCACCCTCCAAAGTTTGTCGAAAACTTTATGACGGGTTCAACTTCGGTACAGGCCGCCCTGAGCGCCTTCGTGGAAGCCGTGAAAGCTGGGGTTTATCCTAAAGAAGAGCATACCTACTCCTAACCGAGGTTCAGAGGTCTATGGAGATCGCCAAAAATTCTAGGGAGCTGTGTCAACACCTAGCGGGGCTTCAGGGGAACAACAACGTGGCCTTTGTGCCAACAATGGGGAATCTCCACGACGGGCATCTCTCTTTAGTCCGAAGAGGCTTTGCCATGGCAGAGCATGTCGTAGTTTCAATCTTCGTCAATCCGCTTCAGTTCAGCCCTACAGACGACCTCGACGCCTACCCGAGAACGCTTGAGCAAGACCTTCATTTACTGGCAGAAGAAGGCGTGACTCTTGTGTTCACGCCCACGGTAGAGGATCTGTACCCGGCGGGGTTACAGGCGCACACAAAAGTCACCGTCCCGGGTCTTACCGATGTTTTATGTGGCCGCCAGCGTGTCGGTCATTTCGATGGTGTAACAACCGTAGTCTGCAAACTGCTAAACCTTGTGTCAGCCGATATTGCCCTGTTCGGCGAGAAAGACCTTCAACAGCTGTTAGTGATACGAAAAATGGTAGCCGACCTTGGCATGCCGATTCAGATCGAGGCTGTCCCCACCCAGCGCGATGCCAATGGGCTAGCTCTTAGTTCGAGAAATAGCTACCTAACATCAGAAGCCCTAGACCTTGCACCGGCTTTATATCGCAACCTCATGACCGTAAACGATGCGGTTCAAGGCGGTGGTAGGGACTATGCGGGACTTTGCAACGGCGTTGTACAGCGACTCGACACGCTGGGTTTTATCACTGAATACTGTGAGGCTAGACGTTGCTCCGACCTGCAACCCGCTCAGGAAGACGATACCGATGTCGCCATTTTCTGTGCAGCCTCACTCGAAGGAACACGTTTGATCGATAACATCGTAATAGAGCATTATTGATCACTCGGTTGAGTAAAGGTAAGCGAGACCTCACCAAACCAAGACGCGCCGGCAACCCCAGTCACCAACCTGAGACGATCTCCACTCCCCGGCACTACAGCAAAATTGTGCACCCATTTATCCTGCTCAGCGGACACGGGCAAAGCCTTTACAGGGCTTTGATCGTCCGCCGACTTCAAACCTAGAAGAACATAATCTAAGGGCACAGCTGACACCATGCGTAATTGCCCTGTAGGTGTGAGAGCAATTGCCAACTTAAAATCCTCATTAGACAAGCCACAGTCACCACCGGGGTAGCGACAACCGGGACGCTCAATCAGAGGATACGAGGCACCGGCTTGGGCTGGTACAGCCTGTAGCTCCTCATCATCACTCAGGAGCCCGGTGCCATACCAAGCGAGCACGGCAAGTATTGGCGCCACTAAGAGAGCGGCTAAAACATGTTTATTGGTCATCATCGACATATTAATAGTCCAGAAAAAGGTCGGGAGCTTAGTGTTGAGTCGGCGCAGTTAGTGTACCCGCTGGTATCCGTATCTCCTGCACCAATCTGCGAACACGTTCAGGGGGCGCACTTGTAAAGTGGCTCACGCTCAGTGCAATAATAAAATTAACAGCGGCACCGATACAGCCAAAGGCATTCGGCTCAATACCAAAAAACCAGTTCCTGCCGAGACTGGGCAAAAACCGCCATTCTGCAACAAACATGACGCCCTTGTGTTGGAAAACGTAAAATAACGTGACGCCCAATCCAATCACCATCCCGCTAATTGCCCCCTCTCGAGTGATTCGAGTGGAAAAAATACCCATCATCAGTGCAGGAAAAATAGACGCCGCAGCCAGACCAAAGGCCAACGCCACAGTGCCCGCCGCAAACCCTGGGGGATTCAAGCCCAGATATCCCGCGCCTAGCACGGCGACAGCCATAGCCCCTCGGGAAGCATTAAGCTCCATCTGCTCAGAAATCGACGGGTAAAATGTGCTCTTCAATAAATCATGGGAGATCGCCGACGAAATGGCGAGGAGCAGGCCCGCCGCGGTGGAAAGTGCCGCGGCTAGACCACCGGCAGCCACCAGCGCAATAATCCAATTGGGAAGCTGGGCGATCTCAGGATTGGCCAACACCAATATGTCATTGTCGAGCTTAACCAGCTCATTGCGCTGTGGGTCAGCCACATACTGCAACCGCCCGTCACCATTTTTATCCTGTATTGCCAACAAGCCTGTCTGCTCCCAGTTTTTAAACCACTGAGGGCGCTCCTCAATCAACACGTGCTGTCCCGGTTTAGGCTCGATAGTTTGCATAATATTAAGCCTAGCCATCGCCGCGACTGCAGGGGCTGTTGTGTAGAGAATCGCAATAAATACCAGCGCATACCCCGCCGACTTACGCGCATCTCGCACCTTGGGAACTGTGAAAAAGCGAATAATGACATGGGGGAGACCTGCGGTGCCGATCATCAAAGATGCCGTGTATGCAAACATATTGAGGGTGCTCAGTCGTACCGAGGTCGTGTACTCCTTAAACCCTGTCTCCAGCAGCACCCTATCGAGCTTATCGAGCAAAAAAGTGTCACTTCCCACCAGAGTGCTCCCTAAACCCAACTGAGGAACCGGGTTCCCCGTCAGCTGAAAGCTAATAAAAATAGCCGGGACTGTGTAAGCAAGAATGAGCACAACGTACTGGGCAATTTGAGTGTAGGTAATGCCCTTCATCCCCCCCAGTACAGCGTAGAAAAAAACAATAATCATTCCTGTGTATAACCCGGTTTCGTAATCCGTCTCCAAAAACCGAGAGAACGCAACACCAATGCCCTTCATTTGCCCGATAACATACGTCACGGAACATAAAATCAAACAAATAACGGCCACCACCCGAGCCGTATCAGAGTAATACCGATCACCGATAAATTCGGGCACAGTAAACTTGCCGTACTTGCGGAGGTAGGGTGCCAAAAGCATGGCAAGAATAACGTACCCGCCGGTCCAACCCATAAGAAAAACCGAACCGCCGTAGCCGTTGTAGGAGATTCCAATTAACCCCGCCATAGAAATAAAAGAAGCCGCCGACATCCAGTCAGCAGCTGTAGCCATACCGTTTGCTACGGGGTGTATGCCTCCACCTGCCACATAGAATTCCTGGGTCGAACCCGCCCGGGCGGCAATAGCAATGACGATGTAAACCGCAAAACTCAGACCTACGACGATGTAGGTAATGGTGGCCAATTCCATCAGTCTTCCTCCACCCCAAACTCACGATCCAACCGGGCCATTGCCACCACGTAATAAAAAATCAAGCCAATAAAAACAAAAATAGAGCCCTGTTGTGCAAACCAAAAACCCAGCTTGTATCCACCTATCTGAATTAGGTTGAGCGTATCGACCCACAGGATCCCGCAGCCAAAACTGACCACAAACCAAATAAGCATCAGACGAATCATCAAACTCCGATTGCGCTTCCAATATTGCTTTGCTTGCGCTTCCGACAACTGGCTCATAGTTCACATCCTTCAACGTCGTGTTATTGCCACTATTTCAATCCATAGCGGACTGAGAACACTAATCACTTAAGACTAACCGAATCTCCATTCCCGGGTCGCTAAACCGCACAAATAGACTCCTAGCCGATGCGCAATAATAACCCTGGTCAAACTAAAAAGTAGCGGGTCTTCTGGCATAGTTTACCTGCGATGGTGCAGCACAGATCCAGCGGCTACGTTCTGACCGCACGCAGCCGCACTTTTAAACCCTTCCGACATCCACAGCGATGTGCTTAGTGTTACCTACCGCAAGCGTGTAATGAGTATTATTTTTGGACAGTTTTAAGTTCATGATTGAGTTGTTGCTTTCTGCTTTGAACATATTTAATTTCGTGATGCCCCAGCCCAGCACAGCTGAACTGTTGTGCCATAGCGATAGCCGTCACACAGTCTACCCATTTCAAGATGAACTCGGTCAGCTTCAGCATTGAACTCAATGATAGTAAGCTGGGGCCCATAGTTTATGGTTGTCTGCCACAAGAGCGATACAGCATGTCTGAGAACCCCCTCTACCCCGTACCTACCAATTTTTCCCAGGCGCATATCAGCCCCGAAACCTACGAACAGTGGTATCGCGAATCCCTAGACGATCCCTCTGCATTTTGGGCGGCCCGCGCTAAAGAATTCCTCGATTGGGAGACACCCTGGACTCAGGTTGTAGATGCAGATTTAAGCTTAGGAAAAGCCCAATGGTTCATCGGTGGCAAACTTAATGTTTCGGTTAACTGCATCGATAGGCACCTCCCAGAACGCGCTCAACAGACGGCTTTTATATGGGAGGGCGATGACCCGGACATCAGCAGGCATATCAGTTACGGGGAATTAAAGGACGCTGTTTGCCGCCTAGCTAATGTCCTCAAGTCACAAGGCATTGGGCGCGGCGACCGCGTCTGCATATACATGCCCATGATTCCCGAAGCGACCTATGCCATGCTGGCATGCGCGCGCATTGGCGCGATCCACTCAGTGGTATTTGGTGGCTTCTCACCTGAGGCGCTTCAAAATCGAATTAATGATGCCGAGTGCGCCATGGTCATTACTGCAGACGAGGGCATTCGTGGCGGGCGTAAAGTCCCTCTCAAGGCCAACGTTGATATCGCACTGGAAAGCTGTAGCTGCGTAACCTCCGTCATTGTGGTCGCGCATACCGGAGCTGATGTCGAATGGCAGGATAACCGGGATGTGGACTACACGTCTGCTTGCCTAGCCGCTGACATTGAGTGCGTGCCCGAAGCAATGGATGCAGAGGATCCACTCTTTATTTTGTATACATCAGGCTCCACCGGAAAGCCTAAAGGAGTACTCCACACCACAGGTGGTTACCTGCTTCAAGCAGCAATGACTTTTCGCTATGTGTTTGATTATCAATCTAGCGATATTTGGTGGTGTACCGCCGACGTAGGCTGGGTGACCGGACATACCTACATCGTGTACGGGCCCCTCGCCAACGGCGCAACATCGGTCATTTTCGAGGGCATTCCTACCTATCCCGACGCAGGCCGTTTTTGGGAGGTCATTGATAAACATTCTGTGACTCTGTTTTTCACGGCTCCCACCGCGATTCGCGCACTAATGGGAATGGGAGATGAGTGGGTCAAAGGCCACTCGAGAAAAACATTGCGAGTGCTTGGCTCGGTGGGTGAGCCTATCAATCCCGAAGCCTGGGAGTGGTATCACAAGATTGTGGGCAATGGCCGCTGCCCGATCGTTGATACCTGGTGGCAAACTGAAACCGGGGGCATCATGATTACACCGTTGCCTGGCGCCCACGCCCTCAAACCCGGATTTGCCAGCTTCCCATTTTTTGGCGTCGAGCCCGTGCTACTCGACGAAAATGGCCAAGAGCTTGAGGGCGAGGCTGCGGGCTACCTAGCCCTAAAACGCTCATGGCCGGGACAAATACGCTCGGTATACAACGATCATCAGCGCATGCTGGATACCTATTTCAGTACTTATGAAGGCTATTACTTCACTGGCGATGGCGCGCTTAGGGACGCAGAGGGTTATTACCGAATCACGGGCAGGGTTGATGACGTTCTCAATGTATCAGGACACCGTATGGGAACAGCAGAGGTGGAAGCCGCACTAGGAGAACACCCAGATATTGCCGAATCTGCAGTTGTTGGATTCCCCCACGACATTAAGGGGCAGGGTATTTATGCCTATGTCACGCCAAAAGCAGGCGTAACGGCAAGCGATGAGCTAAGGGCACAGCTCATTCAACTTTGCGTCAAAGAGATAGGGCCCATTGCCAAGCCCGATATCATTCAGTGGGCCCCCGGGCTGCCCAAGACCCGCTCAGGAAAGATTATGCGGCGAATTCTCAGAAAAATTGCAGAGCGCGATTTTGATAATCTCGGCGATATCTCAACATTAGCAGACCCTTCGGTGGTCAAAGATCTAGTAACCCACAGAAGCGCTGGATCAGAGCCTAGTTGACAATAGTTGCCAGTGAGGCACTGGGGAGAAATGGCGGCGCAAAAAAAACCGCGACATGTCGCGGTTTTTTATCGGCACTAGAGTATTTACTCTCCAGAAAGATCCTCAGACTCGGCGTCCACCGCAGGCTCAGCAGCGTCAGTACCCTCGTCAGCAGCAACCTCTTTAATTGAGAGCTTAATACGGCCACGTTGGTCCACATCAAGTACCTTAACTCGAACTGTCTCACCTTCCTTTAGATAATCTGTGACATTCTCAACCCGCTCTTCAGCGATTTGTGAAATGTGCACCAAACCATCTTTGCCCGGCAAAATAGTAACGAACGCACCAAAGTCTACAATGCGTGCAATCGTACCTTCGTAGATTGCTCCCACTTCAGCTTCTGCAGTAATCGCCATAATCGCATTAACTGCGTGATCACGAGACTCTTTGGTGACACCAAATACTTTTACGGTGCCATCATCTTCGATATCAACGGTCGCACCAGATTCTTCTGTGATTGAACGTATCGTTGCTCCACCTTTGCCAATGATGTCTCGTATCTTGTCTGAATCAATTTTCAGCTGCACCATGCTAGGCGCGTTTTCCGACACGATCTCACGAGGTGCTGCCAGGACTGAGTTCATCTGTCCCAAGATATGCAAACGGGCCTGCATAGCCTGCTCAAGCGCAATCTCCATGATTTGCTCATTGATACCTTCGATTTTGATATCCATTTGGAGTGCGGTAATACCACCTGAGGTACCCGCCACTTTGAAGTCCATATCACCGAGGTGGTCTTCATCGCCCAAAATATCCGTAAGGACCGCAAACTGGTTGCCTTCCTTCACAAGACCCATAGCAATACCTGCAACGGGCGCCTTAACCGGCACGCCTGCAGCCATCATGGCTAAGGAACCGACACAAACAGAGGCCATAGAGCTAGACCCATTTGATTCGGTGATTTCTGAAACAACGCGCACTGTGTAAGGAAACTCCTCCTCTGTGGGCAATGTTGCAGCAAGACCACGTCGAGCAAGACGCCCATGGCCAATTTCGCGGCGGCTAGTAAAACCGATACGACCGGCCTCTCCTACGGAGTAAGGAGGGAAGTTGTAGTGCAGCATGAAGGGATCGCGACGCTCCCCTTCGAGTGCGTCAATGATCTGAGCATCACGACTGGAACCCAGCGTTACAGCACCAATGGCCTGAGTTTCACCACGAGTGAACAAAGCCGATCCATGAGCCTTGTCGAGTACGTCAACCTCACACACGATAGGTCGGACTGTGCGGCCGTCGCGCCCGTCAATACGAGGCTCACCACTAATAATACGTTGGCGAACAATGTTCTTTTCAAGGGCTTTGAATTGATCCTTGATATCGTCTTTAGAAGGTCCACCCTCCACAGCGAGTGCCGCAATCGTGGCGTCTCTGACCTCGCCCACACGCTCGTAACGCGCGGCTTTTTCTGTGATTCGATACGCCTCACCCAAACCAGACTTAGCTTCACCTTCAACGGCTGCTTTTAAGGCTTCGTCGACAGGTGCTGCAGTCCAGTCCCATCGTGGCTTACCGGCCTCTTCAACCAGTTCACTGATTGCCTTTATCACGGTTTGCATTTCTTGATGGGCAAATAACACCGCACCCAGCATCTGATCTTCACTCAGCTCCTGCGCCTCTGACTCAACCATCAAAACGGCTTCTGAGGTGCCGGCTACAACCATGTCGAGCTGACTATGCTTAAGAGCACTATAGTTTGGATTCAGCAGATAACCCTTCGCCTCGGTAAAACCAACCCGGGCACCACCAATAGGTCCGTTGAAGGGGCAGCCAGAGATCGCTAATGCTGCCGACGTACCAATCATCGCAGGTATATCGGGGTCAGTTTCGCTGTCAGCAGACATTACGGTACAGACTACCTGCACCTCGTTCATAAACCCGTTAGGGAACAGCGGGCGGACAGGTCGATCAATTAGGCGTGAGGTGAGCGTCTCTTTCTCACTGGGGCGCGCTTCACGCTTGAAGAAGCCGCCCGGGATTTTCCCTACTGCGTACCTTTTCTCAATGTAATGAACCGACAGTGGGAAAAAATCCTGTCCAGCGCGCATTTCTCGCGCCGCGACAACCGTGCACAACACACTGGTGTTTCCCATGGTGACCATAACGGCACCGCTCGCCTGTCGTGCAATACGACCCGTTTCCAGAGTGATCTCGTGGTCACCGTACTGGAATGTTTTTTTAACTACATTCACTAATATTCTCCAATAAATAAAAAGGCCGGCGTTTGCCGGCCAAATAAATGGTCTTTACCGACGCAGACCGAGACGCTTGATCAAATTTGCATAGCGTGCCGTGTCTTTGCTCTTGAGGTAATCCAGTAGTTTCCTACGCTGGTTGACCATACGAATAAGGCCACGCCGAGAATGGTGGTCTTGTGCGTGCTCTTTGAAGTGGGATTGCAACTGTTCAATGTTTGCAGTGAGCAGTGCTACTTGCACTTCTGGGGAACCCGTATCGCCTTCTGACTGCTTGTAGTCGGTGACAATTTGGGCTTTGGTGGCTGCATCTAAAGCCATAGTTATCTTCTCCAACCTGCTTGTAAGATCGGGCTCTGTCCGTGCAGGTTTACAGACAGGTCCGTTATGAAATCACTTCTTGCGTAGAGACTCTTGAGTGGATACTAGGAATCGTTCACAAGTCTGCGCGGTGCAACACGTCCGTCATCAAGTACTTCACCGATGCCCAGAAAGCGTTGATCCGCCGAGTAGAGGCGTAGTGTACCATTTTTGGGGGCATTTGGCACCAGTACGGGCTGGCCTCTTTGTAGGTAGAAAGTTGAGGACTCAACCAAGCTCACTGCTGGCAGTGTTTGCAGTGGTCCGTCCATAGGAGACAAACAGCGATCCAGCGCGTCTGCGCCGTTCGCAGCGACTTCTTGGAGCGTCTCAACAGATATCGACTCCTGCAATGCATAAGGGCCGGCCTGAGTACGCCGCAAAGCGCTGACGTGGGCCGGCAGCCCCATTTTTTCACCCAGCGCCTCGGCCAAACTTCGAATATACGTGCCCTTGGAACAGCGAACTGCCACATCGACTTCAGCCGCTACACCGGGGCGAAATGCCAAACACTCAAACTCATGGATGGTCGCGGGACGTGAAGCTCGCTCCACTTCCAAGCCTTGCCTAGCCAGCTTGTAGAGCGGCTGGCCGTTGCGTTTTATGGCTGAGTACATCGGCGGCACCTGCTCAATATCGCCGGTCAGCGCTGCTATGGCGTCCTCGAGGATGCTTTCATCAACATTGGAAGCATCGGCTCTCGCCGTAATTTCACCCTCCACGTCTAGGGTGTCAGTACCAACACCGAGCACAAAGGTGCTGGTGTAGGCCTTGTCGGCATCCAATACGAATTGTGAAAATTTAGTAGCTTCGCCGAAGCACAAAGGTAGAACGCCAGTCGCTAATGGATCCAAACTTCCTGTGTGGCCAGCCTTTGCCGCATCAAATAGGCGTTTACAGGTTTGCAATGCAGCGTTGGATGTCAGTCCAAGCGGTTTATCGAGGATTAAAACACCATTGACGGCACGACCCCGCCGCCGCCTTGCCACCCTTACTCATCCTCTTCGCTGTCTGGCTCACTGCCCAACTCGATATCTGCCGCGCGAACCTTACGAATAAGTGTCTCCATATCACGGCCACGACCGACACTCTCGTCAAAGCAAAAGCGCAATTTAGGTACGGTACGCAGCGTTGCCGTCCTGGCGATCTCTGATCGTAAAAAACCACTAGCGCGATCTAGAGCCGAGGTTGTCTCCGCTGCGGCCTGAGCGTCGTCGACACCCATTTGCGTAAAAAACACCTTCGCGTGGGACAGGTCACGACTGACGTCGACTCCCGTCACGCTCACCATTTTTAAGCGCGGATCACTGAGGGTAAATTGCAGCAATCGAGCAAGCTCCTGCTGCAAAGAATCCCCAATACGCTGCGTCCGACTGTAATCTTTAGCCACGGGCAATCAGAGTGTTCGTGCGATCTCGTTGACGTCGAAGACTTCAATGAGGTCACCTACTTTTACATCGGTATAATTTTTCACCCCGATACCACATTCTACGCCGTTGCGGACTTCGCTAGCATCATCCTTGAACCGCCGGAGTGATTCGAGCTCACCCTCGTAGATAACAATATTATCCCGAAGTACCCTAATGGGCTTAGAGCGATAAACCGTTCCTTCGGTCACCATGCATCCGGCAATCTGACCAAACTTTGGCGATCGGAATACGTCTCGAACCTCAGCAATACCAATAATTTCCTCACGAAGCTCTGGCGACAACATGCCACTGAGCGCTGATCGGACGTCATCAATCAAGTCATAGATGACTTTGTAGTAGCGCACCTCTACGCCTTCTTGTTCAGCAAGACGACGTGCCCCCGAATCGGCCCGGACATTAAAGCCGAACATGATCGCTTCAGAGGTTAGCGCAAGGCTCACGTCAGACTCGGTCAATCCACCGACGCCGCTGGCTACTACATTAACTTTAACCTCATCGTTACCGAGATCGGCCAAAGCGCCCTGCAGAGCCTCGAGGGAACCACGCACATCAGTCTTAATAACAAGATTCAAGACTTTACGTTCACCCGCAGTCATGGACTCAAACATATTATCAAGCTTGGCAGCTTGCTGACGTGCCAGCCGGTTGGAACGGAGCTTTTCAGAACGACTTTCAGCAATCTCTCGAGCTCGCTTTTCACTCTCAACAACGACAAATGAGTCGCCGGCATCTGGTGTTCCGTCGAGGCCCAAAATTTCCACCGGAATACTTGGCCCAGCGTCGTCAATCGGCTGTGACGACTCATCCAACATAGCCCGGACACGACCATATTGCAGTCCGGCCAACACGATATCGCCTTGACGAAGCGTGCCTTGCTGGACCAAGAGCGACGCCACCGAGCCTCGCCCCTTATCAAGCCGAGATTCAATAACAATACCCTGTCCCGACGTATCTCTGGGGGCCTGTAACTCTAACAGTTCCGACTGCAGCAATAGTGCATCTAAGAGTGCATCAATGCCCTGGCCGGTTTGCGCCGACACCTCAATAAATTGGGTATCGCCACCCCAGTCCTCAGGAATAACGTCTTTCGCAGCCAATTCATTCTTCACCCGATCGGGATCCGCGGCTTCTTTGTCGATTTTATTGACCGCCACAACCAGAGGCACTTCAGCCGCACGGGCGTGCTGGATAGCTTCTTCGGTTTGCGGCATAACGCCATCGTCCGCGGCAACGACTAAAATCACGATGTCAGTTGAGCGAGCACCGCGAGCACGCATCGAGGTAAATGCGGCGTGTCCCGGGGTATCAAGGAAGGTAATCATCCCCTGCTCTGTTTCAACGTGATAAGCGCCGATGTGTTGCGTAATGCCGCCTGCCTCTCCACTGGCAACCTTAGTTTTACGAATGTGATCCAGCAGGGAGGTCTTGCCATGGTCAACGTGTCCCATGACCGTAACAACCGGCGCACGCGGCGTAAGCGTGCCCTCTTGGCTAGCCATGGTTTCTTCGAGCTTATCCTCAAGCTCATCTTCGCTAACCAACCTAACCCTATGACCAAGCTCCTCAATGACGAGGGACGCTGTGTCCTGATCAATCATTTGGTTGATCGTGGCCATAACACCCAACCGCATCAATTCTTTAATGACCACGCCAGCCTTCACAGCCATTTGTTGAGAGAGCTCTCCCACCGAAATGTTGTCGGGGACATTAACGTCGTAAATAATCTTTTCTGTAGGCTGGGCAAACCCGTGTTTAGTGTGTTCTTCGTGACCTTTTTTACGTCGCCCACCGCGGCGACGCCCTGCACCGCCCTCAGCGGCTTCGATATCGCTCATTGACAGGTTATGCCCGCGCTGTTTGCCCCTGGCGCCCGCAATAGAGGTTCTAGCAAGACGTCCACGACCGGTTTTCTTGCGATCGGTATCGTCGCGAGTCGTTCGGGTTACCGGTGCATCGTGCATGCGTTTGGGTTTTCGATCCGTATCGGCTTCGCTCGGCGCAGCGGATTGCTTGGCTGCCTCTGCCTGTCGGAGCTTAGCTTCCTCGACCTTGCGCTGCTCATCCCTCTTGCGCTCTTCAGCAGCATTCTCCAAGGCCTGTTTGCGCTGCTCTTCCTCTGCCTTACGACGAGCGGTCGCGCGCTGGCGCAACACTTCTGGATCAAGATTTGTTGGATCTTCATCGATTGCTTCAGCTGCAGCAGCTACATCAGCCGCCACATCATTTTCTACATTGACCGCAGTAGCATCGCTGGTAGTCGCTTCGGCACCATCGGCAGCCGACACATCGATCGTCAGGTCAGCACTATCAGCCGCCTGCACGGTCGTAGTGTCAGCGCTAGCACTGTCTGCGGCCGCAGCTGAGCCTTCAGCGACTTCCTCGCTGGCTTCAACGACCTCTTCCTGCTCGTCGCGCTTTACGTAGGTTCGTTTCTTACGAACCTCAACGTTCACCGTGCGCTTTCCACCACCACCAGTTCGCAGCGTGCTGAGCTGCTTACGCTTGAGTGTGATTTTACGCGGCGCGGCTTCGCCCTCTCCATGGCTGCGCTTTAAAGCAGCCAGAAGAGTTTGCTTATCCTCCTCTGAGACCTCTTCTTCTGCAGCCGAGTGCGATAAACCCGCCTCTTTCATTTGCGACAGCAATCTCTCGACGGAGGCACCCACCGTTTCGGCTAGCTGTTCTACTGTCTGTGCCATGTGTTACTCCTGATCCGTAAGACTTGGTTGATATGGATTTAACCCGATAAAGCTCAGGCCTCTTCCTCCGCAAACCAAGGTGCTCGAGCAGTCATAATCAACTCTCCTGCTCGCTCTTCGGTCATATCTTCTATGTCCATCAAATCGTCAACGCCTTGCTCGGCAAGATCTTCCATCGTAACTATGCCTCGACTGGCGAACACAAATGCGAGATGCCGCTCCATGCCGTCCATAGTCAGAAGGTCTTCCGCGGGCTCCACGTCCAACTTTTCTTCTGTGGCGATAGCCATTGTCAGTAGGGCATCTTTAGCGCGGGCACGAAGTTCTTCCGATATTGCTTCATCGAAACCTTCTATCCCCATCATCTCTTCGAGAGGCACGTAGGCCACCTCGTCAAGCGTAGTAAATCCTTCTTCAACCAAGACCACCGCAACATCTTCATCAACATCGAGGGCGTTCATAAAGGTTTCTATGATTTCCACAGCTTCAGCTTCCTGACGCTCAACGGCCTCGTCAGTACTCATGACGTTAATCGTCCAACCGGTTAGGTCTGAAGCGAGGCGAACGTTTTGCCCACCACGACCAATCGCTTGAGCTAAATTGTCCTCAGCGACAGCAACCTCCATCGTGTTGCTGTCTTCATCAACAACGATCGACTCTACCTCAGCAGGAGACATCGCATTGATGACTAACTGCGCGGGATTATCGTCCCAAAGAATAATATCAACACGCTCGTTATCGAGCTCGTTAGAAACTGCTTGTACACGGGACCCCCGCATACCGACGCAGGCTCCCACAGGGTCAATGCGCTGATCCCCAGTTTTCACTGCTATCTTAGCTCGCGATCCCGGATCACGTGCTGCAGCGCGAATTTGGATAACACCCTCAGAAATTTCAGGGACTTCAATTTTAAACAGCTCAGTCAACATTTCGCGGCAAGCTCGCGACATGACTAGCTGGGGACCCCTGGACTCGGTATTAATTTCGCTCAAGATAGCGCGAACCCGATCGTTGATACGGAAGGTCTCCCTGCCTACCAACTCCCCGCGAGGCAGCAACCCTTCAGCGTTATTGCCCAAGTCGACGATGACATTATCGCGAGTGACTTTTTTAACAATCCCCGCCAAGAGCTCGCCAATACGATCTCGATATAAATCTACGATTTGCGCGCGCTCAGCATCACGCACTCGCTGTACGATGACCTGCTTGGCCGTCTGTGCTGCGATGCGTCCAAAGTCCGCATTTTCAATAATCTCTTCGTGCACATCACCGATTTGCAAATTCGCGTCAGCTTCTGCAGCTTCCTCAGTCGTGAACTGCGTCCCGAGCAATGCCAATTCGGTGTCAGGCACCACCAGCCAACGCCTGCGGGTTTGGTACTCGCCACTGACGCGATCGATCACCACTTCAATATCGGCCTCTTCCTCGTAGCGCTTTTTCGCCGCCGTCGCGAGTGCTAATTCGATAGCCTCGAAAATAATATCTTCCGAAACACCTTTCTCTGCGGAAACAGCCTCCGCAACCATCAATATTTCTTTACTCATCGTATTCCTCGCAGCGACCCGTTAATCTGGGCGACCTTGTTGCTCCCTTGAATTACTGCCCGGATTTTTCCGGAGACTTTGTTTTCTTTCCACCAGTATCTAACCTAGGTTGTACTCGTGCTCGATCAATTTGTTTGAGTGGAAGAAGATAATCGTGATCTTCTACACGAACGACCACATCCTCGCCCTCTATACCCATCAACCAACCTCGAAAGCGGCGCCTACCCTCAAATGGAAACCGCAGCTTAACCTCAATCGGCTCGCCAATATAAAGCCCATATTGATCGACCTTAAACAGTAGCCGATCTATCCCGGGAGAAGACACCTCCAGGGTGTAATCGCCTGCGATAGGATCTTCCACATCCAGCACGCCGCCCACATGCCGGCTCACCTTAGCGCAGTCGTCAACGCTGACGCCCGTGTCTGCTTCAATAAACAGTCGCAATGTCGGCCGTCGATTAGGCGATAACAGCTCCAGACCCCACAGTTCGAACCCTAGCGATTCCACCGTGGGCGTCAACAACTCCGACAATCGCGATTCCTTTCCAGCCATACACGTCGCGTCTCAAATGCGTTAACAGCGGATACAAAAAAGCCCCAAACAGGGGCTTAAACGTGATGGCAGCCTGAGCAATGGCTGCCATCGATTTGGTAGCGGGGGCCGGATTTGAACCGACGACCTTCGGGTTATGAGCCCGACGAGCTACCAGGCTGCTCCACCCCGCATCAAAACCTGTTGTGACGACCCCTGTAGGAACCCTCTTTACCGGGTTACCTTTGGTTGTCACCTCAGTGAGTCAAACCCACTGAGCAGAGGCGCTGGAGTATAGGGATGCGCCGCTCTAACGTCAACTGAGCCATCGACTATTTGCCATAAATAACCCACGTGTTTCGGCACAGCACTTGATGCACGTAACGGCTATCGAAAAATGCAAATCCTCATGACCCAACTAATGGTGCGGCGCTGGCCTCCCTAATGGGTTCGTCCGGGGTGCTAACCGCGCCATTGGCGGCCGTAAATTTGAACCCTATTACTGACTGTAAGTAATTTGTGATAGCCCAACCCTACGATGATACCGGGCAACAACACGGCCATATGCAATGCGGTTTGAATAGAGTTTCGTTGAATTTCCATGCACTTTCGCCGGCTTGGCTTTGCCGAAAGCAAAAAGCACCCGGCTTACCTAAAAAAAAGGAACGACAACTCAACGTCATCGTTCCTTTTTTTAGATGGTGCGGAAGGCGCGTACGGATCAACATTCCGTGGCGACAGTATACAAGGGTTTCCGCAGCACTGCTCTGTCAAAAGTATCTATGGGGTATCTATGAAACCGTCAAAGTATTTATAAGATGCCGCCGCAGGTAAAAGCTGGATTTTAAAAGGGGAGCCTAACCAGCCTTACACAATCAATCCGTTTCGATGCGGCCTTTGACAATAAGCTCACGCCTCAGCAGCCTCGACAGGTCGCTTATACCAATCGGTATCGTGAGTCTCTGAAAGTGCATCTAGGGCATCTAAAGCAACACATGGGTCTGCGGTCGAGCTCGCCCAGCTCTGCCGGGTTTGCCGAACAAAAATTCAGCGTTCTACAGCTAACTCTCGAAGAATTTATACCAGTTATGTCTGTTAGGAGCATTGTTAGCTGCACATGGCCGTCGAGAATTTTTGAATAGAGTCGTCTTGGGTCAAATCACAGGGGCGTTG